>JAANMX010000008.1_pt1 | contig 186522 bp, 137 predicted proteins | sample 7279681 | NCBI WGS metagenome assembly JAANMX01 (sample SAMN14094542, study PRJNA606508) | bioreactor metagenome | isolation source: A lab-scale SPAN reactor treating ammonium-rich wastewater day 351 | place: Ireland: Galway | collected 2018-01-01 | reverse complement strand
CTCTCGCGTAATGACTGGCGCTCGAGCATCCAGTGCGGAGTTTCCAGGTTTGACATCACCTTTGCTGCAAGCCGCGCCAAACGTGCAAGCGGCAGCGAGCAATGCGAAACACAATGCGGAAATCCCAGATGCAGTCATGGAATGAAATGTATGCCACGCATCTGAAAAACGCAAATCAAAACCTGACGCGCATAACCTAATCAGTCTACGCAGGCCGATGGATGCTCGTGCCACAGTTGAGCAAAGTCGCTACTTGCGTGTGTTTGACGGACACAGCTTGGCCAGCAACAGCAGCGGCAGGGCCAGCAGCCACCAGGGGGTCTGGTGATTGGCTGCTATGGCGCAGCCTGAGTCTTCGTCTTCTCCGCCGCCGGACTGCGTGGCCGTGAAGGTTACGTCCAGGCTGGTGAATGCCAGCGTGCCGCCCGCTTCGCTTACGATAAAGGTGATCGTGCCGGGCGCGTCGTGTGTGAAGTTGAAGGTGTGTTCTCCGTTGGCCGTCGCGCCGCTGGTTGCGCCGGTCAGTGTGCCGGTCACTCCCACGGGGCTCACGTTCAGGTTGTGGCTGCCGCTCGTTACCGTCGTCCCCAGCGAGTCCACCACGCGCACGATCAGGTCGAAGCTGCTGCCGGCCTGCACGCTGGTGGGGGCGGCGGCGTCGATCTCCAGCCGCGTGGCCGTGCCCGCCGGCGCGATCGCGATGTTCACTGTGCGCACCTCGCCGGCCGTCAGGCCGTTCACGGTGAACACGGCCGTGCCCGTGCCCGGCAGGTCGGCGGTGAAGGTGTGATTGCCGGGCGGCAGGTTCAGCCAGCACCAGAAGCCGTCGGCGGCGCTTAGCGCCGTGTAGCTGTCGCCGGCGCGGGTAACCCACACGTCCTGCAACGGTTGGCCGGTGGCGAAGTCGGTGATTACGCCTTTCACGATCGCCGTGGTGGGGGTACTGAGCCAGGGCAGGTCGGGCGTGCTGGCCGGCTGCTCGTAGGGTTTGCCGGCGGCGCTCAGATTGCTCCAGAAGTTCAGGCTGTTGGCGGCCCCGTAGCTCCAGACCATGGTGCCCTGGCAGCCGAAGCCGCGCGCGGCCGTGATCTCGTTGACGGTCTCGGTTTCGTTGGCGTCGCTGGTGGCGCTCATGCCCGGGTAGATGTGACGGCCGGAAGCGCTGGCCTGCCAGTCGGGCACCAGGTCGCTGAAATCGGGCAGGCTGCCGCCGTCGGCCCAGTAGCACTGGGGGGCGATCCAGTCCAGCGCGCCCTGGGCCAGCCAGGCCTTGGCGTCCTGGTGGCGCGGCAGGCCGTAGTAGTAGCCGCTGGGGTAGCCGGCGTAGGCGCTGGCCGCATAAAGGCCCAGCGGCGCGGCGCTGAGCTGAATGTGCGGATTCACGCCGTGGACCTCGGCGTAGACGTCGCGCAGGAAGCGGGTGATCTGGTCGGCGGTCCAGTCGTCGAAGTTCAGCGCGTCCGGGTTGGCGCCGCCGGTGCGGCGGGCCTCGCTGACGCTGTCGTGGCTGTAGACGGGCTCGGGCATTCTAATGCGGTCAAAGTGAATGCCGTCGAGCGCCGGGTAGGTGTTCACGATGTGCATGACCTGCTTGCGCAGGTAGGCCTGCACGTCGGGGTGCCCAGGGGCCAGCCAGTAGTAGCCGTCCACGGGCGAGTTGATGGGCGTGCCGGTTGCGTCGGCGATGATCCAGGTGGGGTTGGCGCTGGCAAAGGCGCTGGTGCAGACGTGGGTGTTGAAATAGCAGTGCAGCTCAAGGCCCAACGCGTGGGCGGCGCTGATCGCGTAGGCCAGCGCGTCGTCGCCGCTTCCGTTGCTGATCAGGCTGCTCAGCGGCTCGTAGGGCGAGGGATACAGCGTGGTGGTGTCGCCGCGCATCTGCAGCACCACGGCGTTGAAGTTGCCGGCCTTGGCGTTGGCCATGATGGTGTTGATGTTCGCCTTCCAGACGCTGGGGGTGGTCGAGGGCCACTCGAAACGGCTGACCCACACGCCGCGAAATTCGTCGGGTGCTGCTGCGCTGACCGGCGTGAAGCGCGCGGCGTCGGCGATCACCACCTGGCCGGTCTGGGCGTTGTTGGCGAGCTCGAGGTAGCCGCCCGTGCCGGCGTTGAAATCAAAGCTGCCCAGGCTCACCCACTGGCCGCCGTTCAATTGCTGGTTCAGGCGCACTGTGGTGCTGCCGTTGGCGTGATGGATCGTGAAAGGCGCGTCGTCCGCGCGGTTGCTGCCCGCCGGGTACCAGACCTCCACGGTGTAGGTATCGGCCGCCAGGTTAGGCCGCCATTCCACGGTGCCGGTGGGGCCGGCGCCTGCGCCGACGGCGCCTTTGTACAGGTAGTCGCTGCCGTATCTGCCCGGAGCAACGGTACCACTGGTCCAGCTACCGAACGTGACGCTGAAACCGGTGTCCACATTGTCGATCACCACCTGGGCGGCAAGATTCGCGCAGCACGAAACAAGAGCCGAAAGCGCCAGCGCGCGGCCCAGCCACCCCAGGCTATCCGTGAAGGCAATCGCGCGGCCGAAGTGCAACCTCACGCCCGCCTCCAGCGCAGGGCGGCAAACGCGCCAAGCACGCCCAGCAGCGCCATCAGCAGCCATGAGCTGTCGGCTCCGCTGCTGCAGCCGCTGTCGCCGGCGCTGCCCGTGCTGCCCGAGGACGCGGCCGAAAGGGTGAAGCTGTCAGGCGTGGGGTAGCCGATGTTGCCGCCCGCCTGGTTGTACGAGCGCACCTGCCAGAAGTAGGCCACGCCGGGCGTCAGTCCGCTCCAGTTGTGGCTGTTCACGCGACCGACGTTGATGGTCTGGAACGTGCCCGTGGCGCCGGCCAGGTCGGCGGCGCTCTCGGCAATCTCCAGGTGGTAGCCATCGGCCCACATCGCCCAGTTCCAGGCCAGGCTGACTTCCGTGCCGCTCAGCGGCGTGGCGGCCAGGCCCGTAGGCGCACCCGGCGCAGGAGCCGCGCTGAGCTGCTTGAACCACACGGCGTCCGCCAGCACCACGCTGGGGTTTGCGTTGTTGGCCAGCTTCACGTAGCCGCTGGTGCCCGTGAAGAACGGGAAGCTGCCGAGGCTGTGCCACGCGCCGCCGTTTACCTGCTGGTTCACGGCCACGGTGCTGTCGCCGTTGGCGTGGTGCACCGTGAAGGGCGAGTTGTCCGCGCGGTTGCTGCCGTCCGGGTAATACACCAGCACCTCGTAGGTGCCGCCCTCGGGCAGGTCCGGGCGCCATTCGCACTCGGCCGTGACGCTGCCGCCGCTGCTGGCGAAGCGGTAATCGGCGCCGTAACGGCCGGCGGCGGTGCTGCCGGTGGACCACGAGCCGCTGAGCGTGCTGAAGCCGGCGTCCACGTTGTCGATGATGCGGTCGTTGGCGCCGACGCCGGTACCGAGGCGGTTGTTGACCTCGGTGACGAAGGTGTTCCAGTCGAAGTAAGCGCCCGGGTCGGAGCGGTTCCAGGGCTGGATCTGCTGGTGCGCTACCAGGCCCACGCCGTTGAAGTCGTTGGTCTGGGGGCTGGTGGTCGCCTGCCCGGGCGGGTGCACGGCCTGCACGCCGTGGGTGTAGCAAAGCCAGGCTACCAGGTCGTAGAGGGCGGGCAGGATGCCCTGCGTCCAGGTGCTGGCCTGGCCCGCGTAGCCGGCGCACTCGATACCGATGCTGCGGTTATTGTAGTAGGTGGCGTGCCAGGCCTGGTTGCTGTCGGCGACCAGCTGTTTGATCTCGCTGCCGTCTTCCTTGATTACATAGTGGGCGCTGGCGTTGGCGGAGGGGTTTTTCAGCCAGCTGACCGCGCCGGAGTACGAGCCCTCGGTGGTGTGGATCACGATCGAGTCGATGGCGACGGAACGACCAGGGGTGTAGTTGGGGCTTGGGTCCCAGATGATCGTTGGCTGGGACGGCTGGGCGGCCAGCAGCCCGCCAAGGGAAAACAGCACCGCCAGAAGCGCGAGCTTCGTGTACATGGGTTTCTCCGCACCAATTGCCTAACGAGAGTGCGTTTTATCAACGGGAACGGGAATGCAAGGAGAAAGGGGGGATTTTGGGGGAACAAGCGGCCGGATGCGCGAGCGCGCGGCCGGATGCGGCTGAGTTCCCCCGCGCGCTTGCGCTTGCGGCTCCTGTTTGCCCCTCGTCCCGTCACGCCTGCGTCACCGGCTCGGGGAATGTATGTGTACAGCTTGACAGCCTTTAGGTGAGGGCTAGATTGAGCTTTCTGCCAGCACCCCCCTGAAGGAGTTTTCAACGATGCAGCTACGCATTGTGCGTGGAATTGTTGCCGTCGCCCTTGTGTTCGGCGCGGTGCTCGCGGGCTCGGTCATCACACCGGACGCCCCGGTGGTGCAGGCCCAGGATGCGCTTGGCAACGTCAAGGAAGGCCTGCGCGAGTACAAGAAGGGCAACTACGAAGAGGCGATCAAGAAATTTGATTCCGCCCTCGCCGGCGATCCCGCCGACGAAGATGCCCGCAGGATCCGCGACGAAATCGGCGCGGCCCTTGCCCGCGACATGATCAACAACAACTTCCGCGATCCCGGCCTCAAGGGCCGCTTCGCGCGCTTCGGCAAATGGGTGATGACCGGGCTTGAGAAGAACCCGTACATCGGCCGCAACAACGACCCTGAGCAGATCGCCCAGTTCGTTGACGCCTACATGGGCGACGCCGATATCGCGCGCAACGAGCTGCGGGCGGCCAGCATCCGCGACAGCTTCGGCGATTTCGTTGTGCCGTACCTGCAGGCCAACTACATGCACAGCGATAACGCGGACTACCGCTACCGCGCGCGCCTGCTGCTGCACCGCCTGGGCGCCCAGGCCGTCACCGCGATCATCCAGTGCTTCTACAGCTCCGAGATGTACGACCGCCAGACGGCCGCGCTGGCACTGGCCGACATCGGCGACGCGCGCGCGCTGCCGATCCTGGCCAAGCACTTCCAGGACACCAAGGAAGAGGCCCAGGTGCGCGAAGCCTGCCGCATGGGCATCGAGATCATTCGCCGCAATCATCCTGAGCAGGACAAGAAGGTCAACAACGCCAAGGACCTGTTCTTCCTGCAGGCGGAAGGCATCTATCGCAACAACGCCGCCGGGCGCTACTACCGCAACCGCCTGGTGGGCGGCAGCTACCAGGGCAACCTGCCGGTGGTGATGTACGGCTACGACCGCAGCTACACCGTATGGAAGTGGATCCCCAGCGACTCCGGCGAGCAGCAGGTGGTGCCGCAGGAAGTTCCGCTTTGGGCCTACGCCGACATCCTGGCCGAAGAATCCTGCCTGCAGGCCTTTGAGCTGGGCATCGCCCAGGCGGGCGGCAACGCGAACACCGATGCCTTCGTGCGCGACGCCGAGGCATTGCTGGCCTGCATCCACATGCACATGTACACCGAGGGTCGCGGCCGTTACTACAACGGCAGCAGCGAAGAGCGCCAGTTCATCGTGCAACTGCTGGGCGAGCGCGGCTTCGTGCCGCACCAGCAGGGCTTCGGCATGGCGGCCAGCGCGGGCAGCCCGGTGCTGTACGCGGCGCTTGAGCGTTCGCTGGCCGACGGCTACCCGGCTGTCAGCGTGGCGCTGTGCGACGCGATTGCAGAACTGGGCGACACGGCGGTGATCGGCAAGCCGGCCGGCGCGGCCATGATCCGCGCGCTGACCGATCCCGACCGCACCGTGCGCTACGCGGCGGCCCGCGCGTTGATCGAGCTGGGGGCGACCACCAGCTTCGGCAACAACGCGCTGGTTGAGCAGGTGGCTGTGCGCAACCTGCAGGAAACCCAGGCCCGCGCGGTGCTGGTGATCATGGAAGATGAGGCCCTGCGTAACCGCTACCTGAGCGACCTGGAGAGCCTGGGCCACAGCGCCACCGGCGCTCGAAACCTCGAGGAAGGCGCGGACCTTGCGATGCAGGGGCCGCCCTGGGACGCGATCATCATCGAGGGCAACCTGGCGGTGGCGCCGGTGTTCGTGTTCAACCCGAATCTCCCGGGCGGCAGTGATCGCTCCGAGCGCTCGGAGCCGATCTTCCACCTGCTCAGCAAGGACGTGCGCACCGCGGAAATTCCGGTGCTGATTGCTGCGCAGGAGAGCGAAGTGGATTCGCGCAAGTCCGACCTGTCGTCGCTGGGCGTGGACGATTCCCGCTACATCTCCTACAGCGCCGAGTTCCAGGTCGATACCGAGGCACTGCAGGCAACGCTCGAGGACGTCTGGAGCGGCAACATCGAGGATTCCAAGTTCAAGACCAACGGCATGGTCGTCGCGATGGCCGACGCTATCCGCAAGCTTGACCCGGCCACCACCAAGTACGGCGTCGACAAGCTGCTGGTCGCGCTGGCCGGCGGCCTGCGGCTGAACGGACGCTCCTCAGCCGCCCGCGAGGCGATCTGCCGGGCGATTGAGAGCCTGGTGGCCAACAGCAGCAAGGTGGGTGCCGCCTGGGTGCGCGCCAACCTGATCCCCAACCTGCTGGACACCGTGAACAGCGACGAGGTTGTGGACCGCCCCTCGGTGAAGGCCGCCGCGGCCCGCGCCCTGGGCTCATGCTACCAGTATCACAAGGGCGCCTGGGACGAGGACGGCTTCAACGCGCTGCTCGGACAGCTGCGCCTCGAGTACAACCTCAGTGAGATCGCCGACGAGGAGATGCGCGAGCAGATGGTGATCGAGGTTGCCGACGCCCGCAACGCCGCTGGTAAAGCACTGGGTGACGCGCCGACCACGGCCGCCCAGCGCCTTGCCATCAAGCGTGCGCAGGCCATCAACCCGCACAACCCGCACCCGGAAACCCGCACCGCGGAGTAAGGGTGACAGACAGTTTGCCTTGCCAGACCAGATGGATCGGGCGCCCCACAAGGGCGCCCGGTTCATTGCAGGGGAGATGCAGGGGACTGTCCCCGAAGTTGGGGACTGTCCCCGTAGTCGAAGCCTGAGTGCAGGTGCGAGTTACGAGGGACAGCAAATTACCAATAACCAATTACCAATGCCGTTCCAACCGTCGCCAATTGGAAATTGAAAATTGGTTATTGGTAATTCGCTGTTTACCCGGCACGGCGAAGACGGGGACAGTCCCCAACTGCGGGGACAGTCCCCTCTATCTTTCGGTCATCCTGCTTCTTTCAGCCGCCGGCTCTCGTGCAGCTCGGCCCTGGGCAGCTCGATCACGAAGCGCGCACCGTGCAGAGTGTTGCCCTGCTCAACCCGCAGGCTGCCGCCGTGGTTGTCCACTATGGTGTGCGCGATCGCCAGGCCCAGGCCGGTGCCCTTGCCGGGCTCCTTGGTGGTGAAGAACGGGTCGAAGATGCGCTCGCGGATATCCTCGGGCACGCCGTCGCCGCTGTCCTCAACGGCATAGCTCACGCCGCCGGCCGCCGTGGCGGCGATGGTGACGCGCACCGCGCCTTCCTCGGGGCTGGCGTCGGCCGCGTTGATCAGCAGGTTCATCAGCACCTGGCCGATCTCTTCGGCGTTGCCGTAGATTTCGGGCAGGTCTTTGCGGATGTCTTCCTCAAGGCGCAGGTTTTTCTTCTCGAGGCGGTGGCGCACCAGCGGCAGCGCGCGGCGGAAGGCGTCCTCGGCCGAGAAGCGCTCGGGCTTCATGTCGCGGCGCCGCGAGAAATCGAGGATCTGCTTCATCAGGTTCTCGATGCGCGTGAGCCCTTCCTCGATCAGCTCGATGTAGTCCCGGGCGCGCTCATCCAGCCCTTCTTTCTTCTTCAGCCGGCGCGCGGCGTTCAGCATGCCGGATAGCGGGTTGTTCACCTCGTGGGCCAGACCTGCCGCCAGCGTGCCCGTGGCCGCGAGGCGCTGGGCGATCACCAGGCTCTGCTGCTGGGCCTTGATGGTGCGGGTGGCGTCCCTGACCTTGCCTTCCAGGTCGGATTGGTAGGCCTTGAGTTCGCTGAACATGGCGTTGAAGGCGGCCACGAGGGTTTCAATATCTTTGCCCTTGCCGCCCTTGAAACCCTGCACGGTCAAGCCTTCGGTGCCCTTCACGATGCGCTCGGAATCTTCCAGCACGTTGCCCAGCGGCGCGAGTACGAACTTGCGCAGCGCGAACATCAGCAGCACGAACACCGCCAGCATCGCCAGCGCCAGCGTGGTGAACGCGGCCGCGATCACGCCTCCCAGGTCCGCGGCCTGCGACTCCTCCAGCGGGGGGATCTGCACGGGCTGGGGCTTGGCGACGGGCGGGATGTCGAGCTTCAGGCGCAGCAGGTATTGCAGGCGTGTGGAGGTTGGCGGCGGGTTGTACGGGTAGAACAGCACGTCGCCAAGGAACTCGTGCCGCCCGGTATCGAACACACGGCGGGCCACCACTTCTTCCTCGGCGGTAAGGCCGGCCTTGCTGCCTTCCGGCTTTTCGGGCCGGAAGGTGAGGGCGCTGTCGGTCTGCAGCTCGACGATGCCGGCTTCGTCGATGCCGTTGAGGTCGTCGCGAAGGCGGTCGGCCACGTCCATGCGCGGCGTGGAGAGGATCGGGTCAAGCTGCGCGATCACCAGGCGCTCGATCGAGCGGATCGCCAGGCGGTGCTGCTCTTCGTTGAATCTCTCGTATTGCTGCTGGCTTTCCGCGCGCAGGGCCTCGAGCGCTGCCTGGGTGCGCTCCTTTCGGCGCGCGTCGGCCTTGTCCAGTTCGTCCTTGGCCTGCAGGCCCAGGATCGCCAGCGCCACGGCCAGGATGGCGGTGGCGGCGATCACGCCCAGCGCGATTTTGGCCTTCAGGGACATCGGCGGCATTGTAGCGGAAGATTGCGCCGCGCGGCAGTGCGACGAAGGGAGGCGGCAGAAGGCAGAAGGCAGGCGGCAGGAAAAGGCCGCAAGCGTTGGCGTCAGGTGACAGGGGTTAGGGCTGCTGGAACCTGGCTAACCCTACGGCCTGGAACTTCCGCAACTGCCGCCTGCCGCCTGACGCCTGCCGCCTGTAACGTAGCCACCATGAACGAGCTCACCGGCATCGTCGTTCGCCTGCACGGCCACCACGCCTGGGTGCGCTCCGATTCCGCCGAGTACATGTGCGCCGTGCGCGGCAAGTTCAAGCAGGGCAAGCGCCGCGAGCGCAGCCCCGTGGTGGTGGGGGACCGCGTCAGCTTCACGCCCGTGCCGGAAAGCGACCAGCAGGAAGGGCTGCTGCAGGGCATCGAAGAACGCCACAGTGAGCTGTACCGCGCCCACCCGCGCTTTCCGCGCCAGCGCCAGGTGCTGGCCGCCAACATCGACCTGCTGGTGATCGTGGCCGGCGCCGACCGCCTGGCCGAGCAGCTCGAGACTGTCGACCGCCTGCTGATCAGCGCCTACAGCCAGGGGCTCACGCCGCTGCTGGTGATCAACAAGATCGACCTGGTACCACGCGAGCAGCTTCAGCCGCTGCTGGCCGAGTACGCGCCGGTGATCGAGATCGAGTACGTCAGCGCCGAGCAAGGCGAACTCGGCACGCTTCAGCCGCGCTTCGAAAACAAGACGGCTGTGTTCGCCGGACCCAGCGGCGTGGGCAAGTCCAGCATCATGAACGCACTGGAGCCCGGCCTGGGCCTGCGCATCGGCCACGTGGACAAAGAGGGCGAAGGCCGCCACACCACCACCCACGCCAGCCTGGTGCCCATGGCGGGCGGGCTGGTGATCGACACGCCCGGCGTGCGCGACTTCGGCTTCTGGAACCTCGAGCTGCACGAGATCAGCCTCTACTACCCCGACTGGCAGCAGGCTCGCGAGCAGTGCCGCTTCAGCACCTGCACCCACCGCGTTGAGCCGGGCTGCGGCGTGAAGGCCGCCGTCGAGGCCGGCACCATCAGCCGGGGCCGTTACGGCCGTTATCTCACGATCCTGCGCGAGACCTGGAACGAGCAGCAGCGCATCGGTTACTGAATCCGGCGGCGTCGCGCATGCTACTCGCGCACCTGGAATTGATGGCGGCCCAGCGCGGCGAGCTCGATTTCGAACTCCAGCAGCGCCGAGTGCAGGCTCGCGGCCAGTTTCTTCGCCGCCGGCCCGCCGGCGAACGGTGTAGCGCCCAAGATGGTGGCGCTGGCGGCGATGTCGTTCAGCATCTCCTGCATCTCGGCCGTCAGCTTGAAGGCGGCGACTGACTTAAGGGCGTTGGCGGTGTCCTGGCGGCTCATGGGCGGCTCCTGCGGGGGCGCGGGGGAAGTCCCGCGCGACCCACCCCAAGTAAAGCGGTGCACGCGACACAAAACGGCCGTTGCAGCTCTTGGCACGTCAAGACCACGGTCTGGAAAAGCCTTTCGTACAGGCCACGGCAGCCGAATGAAAATATTTTCAGGAATTTTCGGAAGGGCCGATCCGGCGCGTTTCAATCGCGTTCAGCAGCCTGCGCACGCGGGTGCGCGTTTGTTTGTCCGGCACGTCCTCGGCCAGCATCTGGGCGTTTCGGGCGTACACGTCGGCATCTTCCCATTCGCCCTGCTCGGCCAGCAGGCGGGCAAGCGCCTCGAGTAACTGCACCTTCGCGTCGTCGGCCTGCGAATCTTCCACGACCAGGAAGCCGTAGTTCCAGGTGCGCTCGGCCAGCGAGTTGCGCCCCTGCGCCTCGTACACGGCCCCCAACTCGAGGTACGCGGCGCCGGTCGCAGCCGCGTCGCCGATCTCCAGCGCCAGGCGCTGGGCCTCTGCCGCGTACTTTTCGGCTTCGCTGAGCATGCCGATCATGCGGTGCGTGGACGCGAGGCCGATCAGCGGTTCGGTTTTCTGGAACACGTAGCCCAGCTGCTCGCGGCTTTTCACAGCGGCCCGGTAGTGCTCCAGGGCCTGCATCAGGTTTGCACGCCGGTCGCCGTCCGGCCGCTCGCGAAACAGACGGCCGAGTGCGCCAAGCATGGCGCCCTCGTTCAGCTTGTCGCCGGCCTCGCGCAGAACGCGGATGGATTCGCGCAGGTGTCGCTCGGCGTCGCTGAAGTTTCCGCCGCGCAGGCAGGCCAGGCCGATCTGCCCCTCGGTGATGCCGACGGCGCGCTGGTTGCCGGTTTCGCGCGCCAGCCGCAGCACCGGCGCGTACAGCTCGCGCACGCCGGCCTGGGTCATGCTCTCGTCCTGCACAGTGCAGAGGTTGCCCAGCGCGCGCAGCTGCAGGTTCTTGTCGCCAACCTTGCGTGCAATCTCGAGGGCGCGTTGCAGGTCGCGGGTGGCGGACGTGTTGTCGTTCACGTCGCGATAGAGGGTGCCGCGCTCGACCAGGCAGAAGGCAAGCAGGCCGGCGGGCAGACCGGGCGTGTCGATGGCGGCGCCCAGGCAGCGCAGTGCGGGCTCGCGACGGCCAAGCATCCAGTGCAGGATCCCGGCTTCCGTCAGCGCCTCGGCGCGCTCGCCGGGTGTGGCGTGGCGGTGGGCGGCGAAGCGCTCCCAGAGCCGGCAGGCGGATTCGTTCTCGAACTTGTTGGCGGCGTGCACGGCCGAGAGGCGCAGATAGCGCAGCTCGCGGTGGGCGATGTCGCTGCCGACCAGGGTGACGTTTTCCTGTGCCAGGCGCGCGTGCTCGGCAAGCTCGTGCACGGCATCCAGGCCGGCGCCGAGCGTGAACTCTTCCAGGATGTCGAGTGCCAGTCCGTGCAGGCGGGCGCGCTGGCTGGGCGGCAGCAGCTGGTAGGCCGCGTCGCGCGCCGTGGCGTGGCGGAACAGGTAGGCTTCCTCTGCGCTGGGTGCAATGCTCTCGCCCATGGCGGACGCTTATACGCGCGCGACGAAAGTTTGCCCGCGTTTTTCGCGCCCGGGACTGGTCTGCAACCGGCGGCCGTTATGATGGCGCCATGCCGCAACGCGACGAACATCCGGGCGCTCGCAAGCGCCACGACCGCAAGACCCTGCAGCTGTGCCGCCAGGTGCAGCGCGCGCTCTCGTTTGCGCTCAGCGAGACGGGCGACGAAGAGCTGCTGACCGCCTACGTCGACGACGTGCAGCCCGCGCCCGACGCCGGCCACCTGCTGGTCAGCGTCCACGGCGAAGGCGACCCGATCAAGCTGATGCAGGCCCTGTACGCCAACACCGGCCGCCTGCGCAGCGCGGTGGCCGAGGCCATCACCCGCCGCAAGGCCCCCGAGCTGGCCTGGCAGGTGGTGTAGAGTGGCATGGCCGTCTCGGCCAGGGCCCGGTTAACAGGTGCACTTGCCGCTACCGAACCACTTCCACTCGCGAAGCCCGGCCTCAGCTTCCTTCGATCTGGCCGCGGAGCAGGCCAAGTACCGTTTGCATCCATTGTAAGCGGTAGGCTTTTGCACAAGTCTGGCAATTCAGCCGGCGCAGCCGGCGGCTCTCTGGTTAGCCCCCGGCGGTCGGCGCTGAGCGTAGCGAGGCGCTGACAAGCCGGGGGATCTGGCAGCAGGCCTCTCCGAGCCGCGCAGCGGCGGCTCTTCCTCACTGCCTGTGCGTGCCATCGCCCGATGGCAACGATTCAACGCCAATGCGCAAAGAACGCCACGAATCCCTTCTGGCACGTTCATCAAACCCTCGGCCAGACGGAATGGCGTGCGAGTCACGGACGGGCCGTGGCGCTCCTTTGCGTCCTGGCGTTGGCTGCCGTGCGGCATCGGCGAGCGCGCGCCGAAGGGTGATACCGTGACCGGCAACTTGTCGGAACGTCCCACAAGAGCCGCCGCTGCGCGGCTCATGCTTCGCGACTGCCCCAGTCCCCCCGGCTCCGCTGCGCTGCGCCGGGGGCTAACCAGGGAGACGCCGGCTTCGCCGGCTCATGTTCGCCCGTTTGACCTGAGTAGAAACCCATGGCTTACGCAAGGAGTAACAGTTGTTCCGGCGCTTCGCGCGTGGGTGAGCCGATTTCTTCGATGCGGCATAGTACTGGCGGGAGCTCTACACGCCTGATTCCCGGGCTTTGCAGCCCGGGCTTTGGTTTTTTCGGCGGGACGCCGATGCCACTACATCACATTCAGCTCTAACTTGGCGGCTTCGGACATCATGGACTTGTTCCAGGGCGGGTCCCAGACCAGCTCTACCCTGGCCTGTGTCACGCCGCTGAGCGCGCGCAGCTTCTGCTCGACTTCGCCGGGCAGGGTGCCGGCGACGGGGCAGGCTGGTGAGGTCAGGGTCATCTTCACGTGCACGTCGCCTTTCAGGCCTACGCTTACGTTGTAGATCATCCCCAGCTCGTAGATGTTGACCGGGATTTCCGGGTCGTAAATCGTCTGCAGCTCGCGGATCACCGCTTCCTTGGCCTGCTTGGCTTCAGCCAGCGTCAGATCGCGCGGGTTGCCCTGCTCGTCTTTCGGCAGCTTGCTCAGGTCCGGCGGCGGCAGCTCTTTGGGCGGTGCGGCCGGCGCCGTGCGCGTGCCGGGGGCACCGCGGCTCATCAATGACCGGTCCACCTCAACGGGCGGCGTCACGGCCTTGAGCTTGTCGGGATCGACCAGCTTGGCCGCGCCTTCGGGCTGGGGCTCGGTTTTGGGCTCGTTGCTCATTTTGGTTTTGGCGCGGGGCCACTTGAACCAGCTCACGCGAACAGTTCCTTCACCTTGTGGATGCCCTTCACCAGCGCGTCAACCTCGGCGCGCGTGTTATAGAACGCGAAGCTGGCGCGGATGGTGGCCGGCACCTTGAAAAAGTCCATCACCGGCTCGGCGCAGTGCTGGCCGACACGCACGGCAATGCCCTGCTCGTCCAGGATCATGCCGGCGTCCGCGGCGTGGATGCCCTCCAGCACGAAGCTGATCACGCCGGCCTTCTCCGCGCTTGTCCCGATGATGCGCAGGCCTTCAATCGCGCTGAGCTGATCCGTCGCGTACTCCAGCAGCTCGTGCTCGTGGGCCTCCATGGCATCGAAGCCGATCTCCATCAGGTATTCGAGCGCGACGCCCAGCGCAATCGTGTCCGCGATGCTGGGCGTGCCGGCCTCGAACTTGTGAGGGATCTTGGCGTAGGTGGTCTTCTCGAAGCTGACCGACTCGATCATCTCGCCGCCGCCGTGCCAGGGCGGCATGGCCTCAAGCACTTCCGCGCGGCCCCACAGGGCGCCGATGCCCGAGGGCCCGAAAGCCTTGTGGCCGCTGAAGGCGTAGAAGTCCACGCCGAGATCCTGCACGTCGATGCGCATGTGCGGCGCGGCCTGGGCGCCGTCCACCAGCACCAGCGCGCCGTGTTGATGCGCGGCCTCCGCGATGCGCTTGACCGGGTTGATGGTGCCAAGCGCGTTGCTGACGTGCACAACGCTGACCAGCCTGGTGCGCGAATTCAGCAGCTTGAGGTATTCGTCGAAGATCAGCGTGCCGGTTTTGTCCATGGGCGCGACGCGCAGCTTCGCGCCGGTCTGCTCGCACAGCATCTGCCAGGGCACGATGTTGCTGTGGTGCTCCATGGCGGTGATCACGATTTCGTCACCGGCCTTGAGGCTGCTGCGCCCCCAGGCCTGTGCCACCAGGTTGATGGCCTCGGTGGTGCCGCGCACGAAGATGACCTCGCGGTCCTCGGGGGCGTTCAAGAAGCGCTGCACGCTGCGGCGGGCCTGCTCGAACTTGTCGGTGCAGATGGCCGACAGCTCGTGGGCGGCGCGGTGCACGTTGGCGTACTCGCGCTCGTAGGTGTTGCGGATGGAGTCGATCACGCAGCGCGGCTTCTGGGCCGATGCGCCGTTGTCCAGGTAAACCAGCGGCTTGCCGTGCACCTCACGCGCCAGGATCGGAAAATCCGCGCGCAACTTCTGTACGTCGAATATGCGGGTCTGGGTCATCACGTTCGTATCGAAATGCAATGACCAATTACCAATTACCAATGACCGGTCCCGCGGGCGGGCAATTGGTAATTGGTAATTGGTAATTGGTCATTGCAGTTTCCCTCATGCTTCCAGCAGCCCGTGAAATCTTTCGGCCAGCTGCGCTTCCAGCGCCTGCTTCAGCGGCTCGATCCTGATCTGCTCGATGACGTCGTTGGCGAACGCGTAGGTCAGCAGGTTGCGGGCGGTCTGTTCGTTCAGGCCCCTTGAGCGCAGGAAGAAGATCGCGTCGCGGTCGAGCTGGCCCGAGGTCGCGCCGTGGCTGCACTTCACGTCGTCGGTGTAAATCTCGAGTTGCGGCTTGGTGTCCACCTTGGCGTCGTCGCTGAGCAGCAGGTTGTTGTTCTGCTGCTGCGCGTCCGTGCCGTTGGCCCCCGGCCGTACGATCACCTTGCCGCTGAACACGCTGCGCGACTTGTCGTCCACCACCGCACGGTACAACTGGCGGCTGCGGCCGTGGGGGCGCACGTGGTCAACCTCGATATGATTGTCAAAGTGCTGGCTGCCGCGGCCGAGCACCAGGCCGTTGAGCACGCACTCCGCGCCCTCGGCCGCGAGCACGGCGTGCACGTCGTTGCGCGCCAGGCCTGCGCCCAGGCATATGCAGTGCGAGGTTACGCTCGCGTCGCGCTCGACGTGGACTTTGTTGTGGCCCACGTGGCTGGTTGCGTCGCCCTCGCGCAGCAGTTTGGCGTGGCGGATCTTGGCGTTGCCCTTGGCGACGATCTCACTGACCGAGTTCACGAAGCACGGCGCTGATCCAAGGCCCACGAAGCTCTCCACCACACGCAGCTCGACGCTTTCGCCCGCGAACACCAGCGTGCGCGTGGAGCTTTCGGCCGGGCCGTTGCCGTCGGTGCTCACGTACAGCACGTGCACGGGTGTCTCGAGGATCAGGCCGTTGCCGGCGCGGATGTAGGCGCCGTCCGTGAACAGCGCGGTGTTGAGCGCCGTGAAGGGGCTGGTCTGGGCGGCGTAGCGACCCAGCTTGAGCTGCAGGGCTTCGTCGGAATCCAGCACGCGGCTGATCGGCTGCACCACCAGGCCTTCCGGCAGCGGCGGCAGCTTGCACAGGTTCTCGGCGAAGTGGCCGTTGACGAATACCAAGCGGATTTCGTCGTCGGCCAGCAGGTAAGGTTTTAAGTCGGCCTCGCTGATGCGCGCGGGCGCGGCGGGCGACCACTGGGTGCCGGCGATGGATTTCAGGCTGGTCCAGCGCCACTCCTCGTGCTTCACGGTGGGCAGGCCCAGCGCGCGGAAATTCTCGAAGGCTTCCTCGCGCAGTTCCGACAGCCAGCCGGGCTCCTGCGCCAAAGCCTTGCGCAGGGCGGCGTAGGTGGGGGCGAAGCCGTTTTCGGTAGCTGCCGTCATGCTTGTTCTTGTTTCAGGGGAACGTCTCAACAAACCAACTCAACAGTTCGAACCACAAGATCCACAGCGGGAGTGCAGGAACCACGGGTAGACACGGGGAAACACTTGTTGCGTACGAAGTCGAGCGTGTGCACCTGTGTTTACCTGTGGTTCCATCTCATTGGATCCTACGCCGAGGCGGCCTCCTCTTCGATCCAGGCGTAGCCCTTGTCCTCAAGCTCCAGCGCCAGTTGCTTGCCGCCGGACTTCACCACGCGGCCGTCCAGCAGCACGTGCACGAAGTCGGGCTCGATGTAATTCAGCAGGCGCTGGTAGTGCGTCACCAGCAGGAAGGCGCGCTCGGGGCTGCGCAGGCTGTTCACGCCGTGGGCCACGGTCTTGAGCGCGTCGATGTCGAGGCCGGAGTCGGTCTCGTCCAGGATCGCCAGGGTGGGCGCCAGCATCGCGAGCTGGAAGATCTCGTTGCGCTTCTTTTCGCCGCCCGAGAAACCCTCGTTGACGCTGCGGTTCAGCAGGGCCTGGTCGATGTCCACCAGCTTCGCCTTCTCCTTCACCAGCGCCAGGAACTCGGCGCCGGAAAGCTCGGCCTCGCCGCGCGACTTGCGCTGGGCGTTCAGCGCGCTGCGCAGGAAGTACAGGTTGCTGACGCCCGGCACCTCCACGGGGTACTGGAAGGCCAGGAAGATACCCGCGCAGGCGCGCTCTTCGGGCTCGTCCTGCAGGATGCTGCGGCCCTTGAACAGCACGTCGCCGCCGGTGACCTCGTAATCCGGGTGGCCGGCGATCACCTTGGTCAGCGTGCTCTTGCCGGAGCCGTTGGTGCCCATGATGGCGTGCACCTCGCCGGCGTTGATGGTGAGGGAAAGGCCGTGCAGGATCTCCGTGCCGTCCACGGAGGCATGCAGGTCGCGAATTTCAAGCAATGGCGTAGTCATACAGCAGGTTCCAGGTGTCAGGTTTCAGGTTTCAGGGAAAGGCCGGGTGTGCTGACACCTGAAACCTGTCCCCTGTAACCTGTGTTATCCCACCGCTCCTTCGAGTTTCACGCCCAGCAGCTTCTGGGCCTCCACGGCGAATTCCATCGGCAGCTCGCTCAGCACGTCCTTGCAGAAGCCGTTCACGATCATGCTGACCGCGTCCTCTTCGCTCAGGCCGCGCTGGCGCAGAAAGAAAATCTGGTCGTCGCTGATCTTGCTGGTGCTCGCCTCGTGCTCGACCACGGCCGTGGGGTTGGCGCTTTCGATGTAGGGCGTGGTGTGCGCGCCGCAGGTGCCGCCGATCAGCAGGCTGTCGCAGACGCTGTAGTTTCGCGCGCCGGTGGCGCCTTTCAAGATTTTCACCAGGCCGCGGTAGGTCTGGTCCGCGTGGCCGGCGCTGATGCCCTTGCTGACGATGGTGCTCTTGGTGTTCTTGCCGATGTGAATCATCTTGGTGCCGGTGTCGGCCATCTGGCGGTCGCGCGTCAAAGCAACCGAGTAGAACTCGCCCACACTGTTGTCGCCCTTGAGCACGCAGCTCGGGTACTTCCAGGTGATGGCGCTGCCGGTCTCCACCTGCGTCCAGGAGATCTTGGCGTTCTCGTTGGCCATGCCGCGCTTGGTGACGAAGTTGTAGACGCCGCCCTTGCCGTCCTTGTCGCCGGGGTACCAGTTCTGCACAGTGCTGTACTTGATGTGCGCGCCCCTAAGGGCGACCAGTTCCACTACTGCCGCGTGCAACTGGTTCTCGTCGCGCTGGGGCGCGGTGCAGCCTTCCAGGTAGCTGACGTAGGCGCCCTCGTCGGCGATCAGCAGCGTGCGCTCGAACTGGCCGGTGCCGGCGCTGTTGATGCGGAAGTAGGTGCTCAGCTCCATGGGGCAGCGCACGCCGGGCGGGATGTAGCAGAAGCTGCCATCCGAAAACACCGCGCTGTTCAGGGTGGCGAAGTAGTTGTCTGTGTAGGGCACCACGCTGCCGAGGTACTTCTTCACCAGCTCGGGGTGGTCGGTCACGGCCTCGCTGAAGCTGCAGAAGATGATGCCCTGTTTCGAGAGTTCCTCGCGGAAGGTGGTTTTGACGCTGACGCTGTCGAACACGGCGTCCACGGCCACGCCGCTCAGGCGCTTCTGCTCGTCGAGGCTGATACCCAGCTTCTCGAAGGTTTCCAGCAGTTCGGGGTCGACTTCGTCGAGGCTGCTGACCTCGGGTTTCTTCTTGGGCGCCGAGTAGTAGATGATGCCCTGGTAGTCGATCTTCGGGTACTTGGGCTTCTGCCACTCAGGCTCGCGCATGGTCAGCCAGTGGCGGTAGGCGCGCAGGCGCCATTCCGTCAGCCACTCCGGCTCGTGCTTCTTGGCCGAGATGGCGCGCACGATGTCTTCATTCAGGCCGGGCGGAAGCTGGTCGGCGTCAACGTGGCTGACCCAGCCGTGCTTGTACTCCTGCTGGGCGAGTGCCTGTATGCTTTCGTTCGTGTCCGGCATGGCTGCTCTCGGGCCTTGGACGCCAGCGGGGCCCATATTGGACCCCTGCGGTCCTGTTTAGCGCCCTCTTGTTTCCCGGCAAGGGATAAACTGGACTAAATTAGTCCTTTATTCCGCCGCCGCCCTGATTAAAGGAAGAAGGCGCGCAGGACATTATGGTATCAGGATGAAAAGGTCCTTACAGCAACGGGTTTAGGATGGATATCCAGCAACGCCAGCAGCAGATCATCGACGAGTTCTCCGCCATGCCCGAATGGGAGGAGCGCTACAAGCGCATCATCGAGTACGGCCGTGAACTCGCGCCGATGGATGATCAGCACAAGACCGACAAGAACAAAGTGAAGGGCTGCCAGAGCACGGTGTGGCTGCACGCGGAGTCGAAGGACGGTGTGGTGCACTTCCAGGGTGACAGCGACGCCATGATCGTGCGGGGGCTGATTGCGTTGCTGATGAAGGTGTATTCCGGCGCAACGCCCGAAGAAATTGTCAAAACGCCGCCGGATTTTGTCGTTGCCACCGGCTTGGCCGGACATTTATCTCAGACGCGGGCGAACGGCCTTGCCGCGATGGTGAAGCAGATCAAGATGTACGCGGCCGTGTTCCAGGCCATGCAGAAACAAGGGCGCTGAAGCATGTTGGACAAGCACCTGGCAGAGCTGCGCGACAAGCTGTCGGCCAACGACTGGAAGGTCGTGAGCGAGACCACGGCCGAGGGCGGCAAACCGGTGTTCTGGCAGGTGCAGCGCAAGGCGGGGCACGGGCCGTTTCACCTGGAGTTCGAGTCTTTCGATGAAGGCGAACCCGCACCCATCGAGCAGGGCTACGGCGTGCGCATCCGCGAGCTGAAGCAGACCAGCATCTACCTCTACCGCAAGCGCAACGAGCAAGCCTGGCACCGCGTACTCGACGAGCTGGTAACAGCACTCGACGAGCTGGAACGCTAGGGAACGCTGGCAATCACATCGGTGGTGACCCAGCCATGTTTTACGGTTGGGTGGCTCATGTCAGCACTAATCTCGGTGCCACTTTCACCAACTGTTACCTGGAGCATTGGGTAGCTGAGTTTGCGTGCTTCGTCCAACCACGTGTCAGGCGCCGAACTTCTCCGGGAGTACATCCGAACTGCGAGCAGCAAACCTTGGGCTTCAACGGTGGCGGCCGCGATTTGTGCCAACGCATTGGCTTGGTCCCAGAACTGCTCGATCTCACTTCCGTATGCAGTCGCGAAGAACTGCTCGGCGCTGTCACGGTCGACCAGGTCGAGTCCGGATGCTTCCAGTTCCCTCAGACGGCTAAACATAACACCCCAGTTGTCTGAGATGCCCGACAAAGCATCCAACCATTCCCTCAGGGAAGTAGCGCCGTAGTCTTCAAAGTGGTCTGTGACAAGCAGACGCGCAACTTCCGAGTCGATCTGAGACCGAAGAGACCCGGCGCGCGCCATTGAATTGCACATGATTGAGTATTCGCTGCGCAAGACTTGCAGAGCGTCAAACTTCTCGAGGTGGGAGGGGTCTCCGAGCTCCCCAAGCATGTCTGCGGGTATGATGCCGCGTCTGGCCAGGGGGAGGACAGCCTTCGCGTAGACAATCCAGATGTTGAGGCCGTAGCATAGCTGGCCTATCAGTAAAGGCCCAGGGGATGTGCACACGGCGTAATCCGCCAACTGCTTAAGCAGTGCGAGTGCTTCCTCGGTTTGACCGACCTCGAACAGCGTGTACACACAAGACACGCCGACGCGCATGGCAGCCGTCGCAAGCGGTGTCGAGGTAAGATCTGGGTCGTTGGTCGGATCGTAACGTATGAGCATCTTCCCTTCTGACGGTGTCGCGGCTTGCAGCATGTCGGGGAGTTTGGCCGCGGCCGCGAGGTATTCTTTGCGCCGGTCTTTAGGGACCGCCCGATCGTAACTGCCGTCAACACCCTTCTCCAGTTCTGTCGCGAACTCCTGCATTCGATCGAGAGCCGTGAGGGCAAGTTCATCAGTGGGTGGAAGGCTGGTGTTGGCGAGCTCTGGGTGGGCGGAGAGGATGTTTTGGGCTTCGCGGGCGCGCCGCTTCTTCAACTGAATGTAAAACGAAAGGCGAAGATCGTCGGTGGTGGGATTTTCCGGCAACTCGCCTGCCATGGCGACCTCATCATCGCTGCGGAGCGGGCCGGCAAAACGGACGCGCCGAAGCTGCTCGGCCATGAAGGCTTCTTCTGTTGTAGGCCTGGCGAACGGGAGTAAACCAAGCCAAGCCAAAGCAGCACACGAGGCAGCTGCGAGCGCCATGAGACCCAACAACACGATGCGCCGGCGTTTCTTCATCCCCAAATTCTACCGAAAGTTCGCTGCCTGTTTCATAGTCGATTCGATTTTGCATTTGGAATCGCCAGGTGGACTGACTTGCGCGAATCCACGGGCCGGGTTCACGAGAGAGCCTGGTGACGACCCATCAGGCGCCCGAAGGGCCAACTGAAGAAGGCAACGACGGGTAAACCACCAAACGCCACGAAGGACCACGAAGAGCCCAGCCAGGTTCGGCAGTTCTTCGTGGCTCTTGGTGTTCCTTCGTGGGCAATCGCTTCTGCAGCTAAAAGGAATTGCTTGAAGCTTCATGCGTTTGTTGCGGGTTTTTCCTGGGTGCTTCGAAAAGAAGTTTGCGCTGCAACCAACCAGGTCGTACTTACTAACGCCATGAATACGCGCACGAACAACTTCGCTTGGCAGTGGTGGACCCCCGATCCCGGGTGGTGCGCCGCGTAGTTGTTTGCTGACTCGCTGACCACGCCCGGACTTTGCTCCGGGCGTTTTTGTTTTCCCACACTTTCGAGACTGCCATGACCGCCTCAACCATTGCCGACCTGGAAACACCGACCTCGCTGTTCCTGAAACTGCGCGACTTCAAACCCGCCTTCCTGCTGGAAAGCGTCACCCACGGCGAAAAGGTCGGCCGTTACTCCTTTATCGGCCTCGACCCGGTCAAGACCATCGAGTACCGCGGCGAAGGCAGCCTGCGCGATCTGATCGAGCGCGAACTGGCGGCGCTGGCGCTCGGCCGCGGAAGCAGCCTGCTCGGTCTGGTCGGTGCCATTGCTTTCGAGAACGTGCACGAACTTCTCCCTACGGGCATAAAGGGGTCTGGCTCCCGCAGGGTGCCTGACCCCTTTACCGGCGAAACGGGGTCAGGCACCTCGCTGCGCTCGGAGCCAGACCCCGTTTCGCCCCTGGCCGCGTTCGTGGTTCCGCGCGCGGTGCTGACCTTCGACCACGCCGCGCGGCGCATCAGCCTCGACCATGCCGATGGGCCCGATGCGGCCGCGAAGCTGCTGGCTGAGATCCGCACCGCCATGGCGCTGCCGGTGCCGGAGTTGCCCCAGGGCGGCGACTACACCGAACCGAATGCCACCATCGACGAGCCCGCGTTCACCGCCATGGTCGAGCGCGCGCAGCAGCACATCGCGGCCGGCGACATCTTCCAGGTGGTGCTGTCGCTGGCCTTCGAGGGCGAAACCAGCCTGCACCCGTACCAGGTGTACCGCGCCCTGCGCCACCTGAACCCGTCGCCCTACCTGTACTACCTCGATTTCGGCGCCTACCAGGTGATCGGCAGCAGCCCCGAGGCGCTGGTCAAGCTTAAGGGCGGCGAGCTCACCATCCGGCCGATCGCCGGCACCCGCAAGCGCGGCGCCGACGACGCCGAGGACGCGACCCTCGAGGCCGAGCTGCGCGAAGACGCCAAGGAACTGGCCGAGCACAACATGCTGGTGGACCTCGCCCGCAACGACGTCGGGCGCGTGGCCGAGATCGGCAGCGTGCGCGTGCCCGATCTGCGCGTGATCGAGCGCTACTCCCACGTGATGCACATCTGCAGCAGCGTGACCGGAAAGCTTGAGGCTTCGCCGCTGGACGCCTTCGCCAGCGCGTTTCCCGCCGGCACCGTCAGCGGCGCGCCCAAGATCCGCGCGCTGCAGATCATCAACGAGCTCGAGCCGCGGCCGCGCGGGTTTTACGCGGGCAGCGTAGGCTACTTCACGCCCGGCGGCGACTTCGACCAGGCGATCACGATTCGAACCATCGTGATGAACAACGGGCGTTACAGCGCGCAGGCGGGTGCGGGCATCGTGGCCGACAGCGTGCCGGCCAATGAGTACCAGGAGATCCGCAACAAGGCGGCGGCGCTGCTGAAGGCGCTCGAGTTCGCAAAGGCAGAGCTATAGGACGCCGGTGGCAATCGCTTGTCAGCGGTTAGCCAACAGCCAGGAGCCAACAGCCATGATTCTACTGATCGACAACTACGACAGCTTCACCTTCAACCTCTACCAGGCCCTGGGCCGGGGACTGGCTCCATTTTCGGAGCGCAGCGGAGAAAATGGTGCCTGTCCCCTTCCCCAAATTCTCGTGCGCTACAACGACCAGGTCAGCGGCGACGACCTCGAGCAGGCTGACGCCATCGTGATCTCGCCCGGCCCCGGCAACCCGGACCAGGCCGGGCAGACGCTTGACGTGATCCGCACCCAGGCCGGGCGCTTGCCGATCCTGGGCGTGTGCCTGGGCCACCAGGCGATTGCGCAGGCCTTCGGCGGCCGCGTGGTGCGCGCCCCGCGCCTGATGCACGGCAAGATCTCGCGCATCTACCACGACTCGCGCGGCCTGTACGACGGCCTGCCCAATCCCGTTGAGGTCGGGCGCTATCACTCGCTGATTGTTGACGAGTCAAGCCTGCCGCCGGAATTCGAGATCGCCAGCTACACCAGCGAGGGCGAGATCATGGGCATCCGCCATCGCGACCTGCCCATTGAGGGCGTGCAGTTCCACCCGGAGAGCATCCTGACGCCCCAGGGCCCCAGGCTGCTGCAGAACTTCCTGAACCGCATCGCCGCGATCGCGTAGAGCCGCCAACGGAGACCAGCCATGACCACACAACTGCTCGAACATCTGGCCAGCGGCGCCCATCTCGGCGCCGACGACGCGGAAGCCCTGCTGAACCGGCTGCTTGACGAGTCAACACCGGAGTTCCTGATCGCCGGCATCCTCGCCGCATTGCGCACCAGGGGCGAATCCGGCGAAGAACTGCTCGGCATCACGCGCGCGCTGCTGAACCACGCGGGCAGCGTGCACGACGTGCCGGCCGGCGCCGTGGACACCTGCGGCACCGGCGGCGACGGCGCGGGTACCTTCAACATCAGCACGGCCGCGGCGCTGCTGGTCGCCGCGCTGGGTGTGCCGGTGGTCAAGCACGGCAACCGCAGCGTCACCAGCCGCAGCGGCAGCGCCGACGTGATCGAGGCCTTGGGCCTGCCGTTCACCGCCCCCGGCGCCGCGGCCGAGCCGCGCTTTTCGTTCCTGTTCGCGCCACACTTCCACCCGGCCTTGAAACGCATCGGCCCGATCCGCAAGGCGCTTGGCATCCGCACCGTCTTCAACCTGGTGGGGCCGCTGGCCAACCCGGCACGTCCGAGTTTCCAGCTGGTGGGTGTCGCCGCGCGCGAACGCCTGGCCGACGTCGCCCGCGCCCTGCAGGGCCTCGGGCGCAAACGCGCCTTCGTGGTTCATGGCGAGCCGGGCCTGGACGAGGCCACACCCGCCGGGCGCTTCACAGTCATCGACGTACGGCCGGAAGCCATTTCAGCTGCCGACTTCACGGCCGCGGACTTCGGTTTGCCTGCCTGTGAGCTGGCAGACCTGCGGGGCGGCGACGCGGGTGAAAACGCCGCGATCATCGAGGCCATTTTCGCCGGCGAGCGCGGCCCGCGTCGCGACACCGTGGTGCTCAACGCCGCTCTGACCCTGCTGCTGGTCGGTCGCGCCGGCACTCCCATCGAAGCCGCGGAGCTGGCGGCGGGCGCGATTGACGACGGCCGTGCAGGCCAGCTGCTGCATGAGCTGCAGGGGAGTGCCATCCATGCCTGACTTCCTGCAAAGCATGGCCAAAGCATCCGTTGAGCGCGTGGCGGCGGCGCACCGACGCATCAGCGACGCGGCGATACGCGAGGCGGCCGAACACGCCGCGCCGGCAAAACGCCTGCGGCTGGGCGAAGAATTCGGCGTGATCGCCGAGATCAAGCGCAGCGCGCCCTCCAGCGGCCGGCTGGCCGAAGGTGTGAACGTCGCCGCCCGCGCGCAAGCGTATGAACGCGCGGGGGCCGTGGCGGTGTCTGTGCTGACCGAGCCAGCAAGCTTCGGCGGCGACCTGCGTGACCTGCGCGAGGCCGCGAGCGCCGGCTTGCCCGTGATGCGCAAGGACTTCCTGGTGGATGCCTACCAGCTGTATGAAGCGCGCGCCCACGGCGCGGACGGCGTGCTGTTGATCGCGGCCATTCTCGACGACAATCAGCTGCGCGAACTGCTGGGTGTGGCTGAGTACCTGGGCCTGTTCGCCCTGGTGGAAGCCTTTGATGAAGTCGACGTAGAGCGCGCCCAGTGTGCGGGCGCCGAGCTGGTGGGCGTCAACTGCCGCAACCTGCGCGACCTCAGCGTGGATTTCGCGCGGTTTGCGCGCCTGCGCCCCTTGATCGATCGCGACCGCAAGGCCGTCGCCGAAAGCGGCATCACGGCGCCCGAACAATTGACGGCCGTGCGCGAGCTGGGCTACCACGCCGCGCTGGTGGGCAGCGCCCTGATGCGCCAGGCCGACCCGGCCGCGGCGCTGCGCCAGTTGTTGGGGACTGTCCCCGGCGAAGCCGAGGGACTGTCCCCGTTTTCGAATGCGGAGAGACAGGCCGGTCGACGGGGGCAATCCCTCCGCGCAGGCGCGGGAGACAATCCCCAGAAGGCAACGCGATGATCAAGATCTGCGGAATCACGGGCGCCGCCACAGCCGCACTGGCCGCCGAGGCCGGAGCCACCGCTATCGGGCTGGTATTCGCCGACTCTCCCCGGCGGGTATCGGCCCGGCAGGCGGCCGAAATCGTGCGCGCACTGCCGCGGAAAGTTGAACGCATCGGCGTGTTCCGCCGCGGCGACCTGGATCAGCTGCCGGCCATCCTAGAGCAGGTGGACCTCGACGCCATCCAGGTCCACCGTGCCGAAGAGCTGCCGCTGGCGCTGCACGGACGCGAGGTAATTCCCGGCGTGCGCGTGGAGTACACGAGCGACTTCCGCCATGGGCGCGTGCTGGTGGACTCGCCCCTGGGCGAGGGCAGCGGCGTGGCCTGGAACTTCGCCGACGTGCGGCGCTTTGCGCAAGGCCGCCGCGTGATCCTGGCCGGCGGGTTGAGCCCCGCCAACGTGGCGGAGGCGATCCGGTTGGCGCGGCCCTACGGAGTTGACGTGTCAAGTAGCGTGGAACGCGCCCCCGGCGCGAAGGACGCGGCGCTGGTTCGGGCTTTCATACAGGCCGCGCGCGAAGCGTTGGATGCACTGCAGAAGATCGAGGTGAAGGCATGACAACGGCGGAGAAGACACGTGGACGGTTCGGGATCTACGGCGGGCAGTACGTGCCGGAAACCCTGGTCGCAAACCTGCATGAACTGGAACGGGCCTACGAGGCGGCAAAGCAGGATGCCGACTTCGCAGCAGAGCTGGAGTTGACACTGCGCGAGTTCGTCGGCCGCGCCACGCCGCTGTATTTCGCCGAGCGCCTGAGCGCCGACTTCGGCGGCCGCGTGTTCCTGAAGCGCGAAGACCTGACCCACACCGGCGCCCACAAAATCAACAACGCCGTGGGCCAGGCGCTGCTGGCCAGGCGGCTGGGCAAGACGCGCATCGTGGCCGAGACCGGCGCCGGCCAACACGGCGTGGCGACGGCCGCGGCCTGCGCGCGGTTGGGGCTCGAGTGCGTGGTGTACATGGGTGCGCTGGACTGCGAGCGCCAGCGGCCGAACGTCGAGCGCATGAAGCTGCTGGGCGCCACCGTGGTTGCCTGTGAGGCCGGCAGCCGCAACCTGAAGATCGCCATCAACGAGGCCATCCGCGACTGGATCAGCCGCCCGGAAGACACCCACTACCTGATCGGCAGCGTGGTCGGCCCGCACCCGTACCCTGCCATGGTGCGCGACTTCCAGAGCGTGATCGGCCGAGAGGCGCGCGCGCAGATTCTGCAGCGCGAAGGCCGCCTGCCGGACGCCGTGATCGCCTGCGTGGGCGGCGGCAGCAACGCGATGGGCATTTTCACGGGCTTTGTCGATGATCAGGTCGAACTGCACGGCGTGGAGGCTGGGGGCAGGGGTGAGACCCACGCTGCGCCGCTGAACTCCGGCTCGCCCGGCGTTCTGCACGGCGCGCTGCAGTACCTGCTGCAGGATGACGACGGCCAGATCCTCGATACCCACTCGATCGCCGCCGGCCTCGATTACCCCGGCGTCGGCCCCGAGCACAGCTTCCTGAAAGATAGCGGCCGCGCGCGCTACCACGTGGTGCGCGACGAAGAAGCGCTTGCAGCCTTCAAGCTGCTGGCGCGGCGCGAGGGCATCATCCCCGCGCTGGAAAGCAGCCACGCGCTGGCCTTTGCGAAGCGCCTGCTGGACGAGCGCCCCGGCCTCAGCGTGATCGTCAACCTCTCCGGCCGCGGCGACAAGGACCTGCCCTCACTGATGGAAAGGAAGCTGCTGTGAGCGTACACGCAATAACCGCCGCCTTCGAACGCGCCCGCAGCGAGGGGCGTAAGGCGCTGCTGCCGTTCCTGATGGCCGGCCACCCCACGCCACAGGCGTTTGCGCACAACCTGGCCCAGGCCGGCGAATTCGCCGATGTGATCGAGGTGGGCGTGCCCTTCAGCGACCCGCTGGCCGACGGCCCGGTGATCCAGGCCGCCGCCGCAACGGCCCTCAAACACGGAACCACCCTGTCCGGCACCCTGGACGTGCTGGCGCGGCGCAAGGCCGGCCCGCCGGTGGTGCTGATGCTCAGCGTGAACCAGGTGCTGGCCCGCGGACTTGAGCGCTTCGCACAGCGCGCGGCCAATGCCGGTGTCAGCGGCGCGATCATCCCCGATCTGCCCTTCGAAGAACAGGAAGAGGCCCGCGAGGTGTTTACGCGTCAAGGGCTGGCGCTGGTCAGCATGCTGGCGCCCACCACGCGGCCGGCGCGCGCCGTGGCGATCCTGCAACACGCGCAGGGCTTTGCCTACCTGATCAGCGTGGCCGGCGTTACCGGAACCCGTGAAGGTTTCGCGCCTGAAACCATCGAGTACATCCGGCGCAGCGCCGCGCTTTCGCCGGTGCCCCTGTGCGTCGGCTTCGGCATCAGCAGGCCGCAACATATCGAGCAGCTGCGCGAGCATGCGGACGGTTTCATCGTCGGCACAGCGCTGATCCGCGGCCTTGAACAGGGGCTCAGCGTGGCCGATGTACTGCGGCCCCTGCGCGAAGCCTGCAACCAGCAAACCACAGGAGCACGGTCATGATCGTCACCATGCAACCCGGCGCCACGTTGAAAGAGATCACCGCGGTGATCCGCGCCCTCGAGGGCTTCGGCGCTCAACCCTCTATCTCACGGGACTGCGGCTGCACGCTGGTCACGGCCGCGACAAGCCGCCTGCCCATCGACGCCCGCGAGCTGCAGTCGCTGCCCGGCGTGCGCGACGTGCATGAGGACGCGCACCCCTTCAAGCGCGTGAGCCGCAACTACCACCCCGAGGACACGGTGATCGAGGCCGCGGGCGCGCGCTTCGGCGGCGGCGGATTCTGCGTGATCGCCGGCCCTTGCGCCGTCGAAAGCGAAGAGCAGATCCACCACGTCGCCGCGCACGTCGCGGCCCAGGGCGCCAAGGGCCTGCGCGGCGGGGCGTTCAAGCCGCGCACCTCGCCCTACGCCTTCCAGGGTCTGGGCGTGCCGGGCCTGCGCATGATGCGCGAGGCCGCCGACGCCCATGGCCTGGCGGCGATCAGCGAGGTGATGGCGATTGGCCAGGTGGACGACGCCGTGCGCTACCTCGATGTGCTGCAGGTGGGTGCGCGCAACATGCAGAACTTCGACCTGCTGCGCGAAGTCGGCCGTACCGACAAGCCGGTGCTGCTGAAGCGCGGGCCCAGCAGCAAGATCGAGGAGCTGCTGCTGGCGGCCGAGTACATCGTGGATGCCGGCAACCCGCGCGTGATTTTGTGCGAGCGCGGCGTGCGCACCTTCGAAACCGCCACGCGCAACACGCTCGACATCGCGGCCGTGCCGGTAGTGAAACAGCTGAGCCACCTGCCGATCGTGATCGACCCCAGCCACGCGGCCGGCAAACGCGAGTACGTGAAGGCGCTGACGCTGGCGGCGCTGGCGGTGGGGGCGGACGGAGTGATGGTGGAAGTCCACCCGGAGCCGAGCAAGGCCTTGAGCGACGGGCGCCAGAGCCTGCATTACGGAGAGTTCAGCGAGCTGATGAACGAGGTGCGGCGGCTGGCGGAGTTCCGCGCGCCGGTTGGGGTGTGATTGCTTCAAGCTTCAAGCATTGCCGAAAACAGTTTGGAAAAAATATTCTGGTCACTGTTGACCTGTCAAATTCCGGCCGTATGGTTTCGCGCCATGAACGCAAACAAGGCCAAGATGTGCTGCTGCATGTGCGCCCCCCGGGGTGGCACGTGCGCGGGCATGGCCTTGTAGCTCAAGACCAACCTGTTCACGAAGCCACCGCCAACGCGGTGGCTTCTTTCATTTCCAGACCTGACGGAGACGACAATGGCAAGCGCAAGAGGATTCACACTGTGGTTCACCGGCCTATCGGGGGCCGGCAAATCGACACTGGCCGACGAGATTTCACGCCGCCTGCTGCGGCACGGCATCGGCCACGAGGTGCTGGACGGCGACGTTGTGCGCACCCACCTCAGCAAGGGGCTGGGTTTCTCGCGTGAAGACCGCGACACCAACATCAGGCGCATCGGCTTCGTGGCCGAGCTGCTGACGCGCCACGAGATCCCGGTGATCACTGCCGCGATCAGCCCCTACCGCGAGGTGCGCGAGGAAGTGCGCCACAAGATCGGCAGCCGGCGCTTCATCGAGGTGTTCGTGACGGCTTCGCTCGATGAGCTGGTGCGCCGCGACGTGAAAGGCTTGTACGCCAAGGCGCTGCACGGCGAGATCAAGAACTTCACAGGCGTCAGCGACCCCTACGAAGCGCCGGTCAACCCGGAAGTCACGGTCGACAGCGAGAACGAATCGCCCGAGCAGTCGGCCGACAAGATCTGGGACTACCTGGTGCAGAACGCCTTCATCCGCGTCGAGCAGCTGGTGGGGCACGCATAACATGACCGCACACACCGCAAAGCTGAGCAAGTGCAAGGCCCCCATGTGCATGGGCGGGGGTGGCTCGTGTTGACGCGTAAAGAGACGCGCAGACACGGGCCGCCAAAGGGCGGCCCTTTCTTTTTGTGAACACAGGACGTGAACCATGAAACCAGAGACACAGACACGAAGCCTTGCCCGCAGGGCGTTCGCCGAGTTCAGCAGCACGCTGCTGGCCCTGGCGCTGATCGCGGCCGTGAAGGCCTGGCAACTCCTGGCGGGGCAGGCCGGATGATCGTGACGCTGCAGAAACCGGAAACGGCGCATCCGGCGACCGCCGTGGTGGTGCTGGCGATCGTGGTCGCGGTCGCGAAGCTTGCGCACCTGCTGACGCCGGGCGTGCCAGGCGTGGTGTGGGCGCTCGGCTTCGGCGTGCTGGCGGGCCACGGCGCCCGCAACGTGGGGCGCGGTGCGCTGCAGCTTCCCTACGAGGTGCCGCTGACGGCGGGCTTCGTGATGATGGGCGCCGAGGTGACGCCGGAGGTGTTCAAGCTGGTTGGCTGGAACGGCCTGCTGGGTGTCGCGCTGCTGTGGGCGCTGGTGATCGTGGGGTTCGCCGTGGCGACCCGGCTGCGCCTGTTGCCCTCGCGGCTCGCCGGGCTGTTCGCCCTGGGGCTGTCCGGCTGCGGCGTGTCGGCAATCGCGGCCGTGGCTAAGCGCGACCGCGCCGTGGAGGGCACGCCGCAGACGGTGGCGACGGTGGTGATCATGGGCGCCGGGGCGATCGCCCTGGTCGGCTACCCGCTGCTCGGCCATGCGCTGGGGCTGGATGCAGCCACCTTCGGCACCTTCGCCGGGCTCACCATCGCGAACAACGCCGAGGCGCTTGCCGCGGCCGGCACGCGCGAAGACCCCGCGCTGCTGCTGGCGGCTGCCTACAAGGTGGTGGTGAACGCCTTCGAGGGCCTGGCGGTGGTGCTGTACCTGTGGCTGTTCGCGGGGCGCCGACGCGGGCATTTGCCGGCCGCGAAACTGGCGTTGCCGCGCGTGCCCGGCTTCGTGGTGGGGTTCACGGTGGTGGGCGCGGCGGCGCTGCTGGGCGCGTTCAGCGAGGCCGAGCGCCAGGCGCTGTCGGGCCTGACGCGCTGGGCATTCTTCATTGCGCTGGTGGGGGTTGGTTTCCGCACGCGGATCGACCAGCTGCGCCGCGCGATCAAGCCGGCGCTGGTGGGCCTGCTGCTATGGGCGGTGGGCTCGGGGCTGGTGCTGTGGTGGCTGTTGCACGTGAGAGGATGAGAGATGGAACCTGAAGTCAGGCACATTGCGAAGACCGACTACTCGAAGCATCGCGTGGTGCGCAGCAGCGGCGAAGTGACGATCGACGGCGTGTACCCGGAGCGCGAGGCGGGCCTCTACATGGTGCGCGTGCGCGTGCCGGGCGGGCTGCTGACAATCGCGCAGGCCTACGCGCTTGCGGAGTTCGCGGGCAGCTACGCGAACGGCGAGTGGCACATCGACACCCGCGCCAACGTGGAGTTCCACGGCGTGCCGGAGGCGAAGCTGCTGGCGTTCATCGAGGCGATCGAGACCACGGGCCTCAGCACCCGGGGCGCCTGCGGCGACAGCGTGCGCAACATCGTGACCGGCAGCGAGACCGCCAGCGCGAGTGTGGCGCGCATCCAGCGCGTGGTGGAGACGCTGACCCGCATGTTCGCGGGCAAGCCGGAGTTCGAGACCCTGCCGCGCAAGTTCAAGATCGCGTTCTATGCGGCCGATGACCGCGAGCCGCTGCACCGCATCAATGACCTGGGTTTCGTTGAGGAGGCAGAAAGAGTTAGCGAGACAAAAAGGGTCAGGCACAATTCCGGCGAACTGCCGCCGGAATTGAGCCAGACCCTGTTCACGGTCTGGATCGGCGGCGGCCTGGGGCGTGAGCCGCGGCTGGGCGACCTGCTGTTCCGCCACGTTCCGGAGCATGCGGTGCCCGGCCTGGTGGCCGCCGCCGTGCTGGTGCACAACGAGCAGTCAAACCGCAAGAACCGCGCCCGCGCGCGCCTGAAGTTCGTGCTGGAAGAGCTGGGCCTGGCGCGCGTGCGAAACCTGATCCTGGAGAAGTGGGTGCCGCCGCCCGAGGTGGACACCGCGCCGCGCCTTACCCTGGAAGCGCCGCGGGTGCGTTTCGGCGCGGACGGCATCCACGTCCAGGATGATGGACGCTTCCGCGTGCGCGTGCCGGTTGTGGCGGGCGACCTGAGCGGTGAGCAGGCGGCAGCGATCACGCGCGCCGCCGAGCGCTCAGGCGCCGCCACCCTGGTGCTGTCGGCGCGGCAGAACCTGTCTATCCCGGATGTGCAAGCCGCGCAGGTGCCCGGCCTGGTGCGCGAGCTGGAAGCGCTGGGCTATCCGCCTGCAGGCTGGTTCGGCGCGCGCGACATCGTGGCGTGCCCGGGCGCGACCAGCTGCCGCAAAGGATCCGTCGAGACGCACGATTTCGCGCGCGAGCTGTCGGACGCGCTGGAAGGCGTCGACGAGCCGGCGTGGGCGAAGCGCCTGCGTATCAGCGTCAGCGGCTGCCCCAACAGCTGCTCGCAGCCGCAGCTCTATGACATCGGCTTCCGCGGCAACGCAGGCAAGGCCAACGGCCAGGTGGTGAAGGGCTACGACCTGCTGCTGGGCGGGCGCCTCTACGGCCGCACACTGCTGGCGCAGCAGTTTGCCGGTCTGCTCAGCCGGCAGGACGTGTTGGTGACAGCGACGGCGGCGGTGCGCGTATACGCGCAACTGGCGCGGGAAGCGGAGCCGTTTGAGCAGCTGCTCGATCGTGTCGGCTTGCATGCTTTCGCGCGTCGGCTGCGTGAAGGGGTGAAGCTGGAACAGGGCGAGTGGGCGGCGCCGCTGCTGGAAATCAGCGCGCCCGAGGACAGCGCGCAGGCCGAGGCTGCGTCGGCAGCCCTCGAGACGCGCTCGCCGCGCGAAATCCTGCAGTGGGCGCTGGAAAGCTACGGCGATTCGCTGCTGGTGACCAGCGCGCTGGGCGCGGGCGGCGTGCTGCTGGCCCAATACCTGAAAGAGCTGGCGCCGGGGCACCCGACGTTCCTGATCGACACCGGCAAGCTGTTTCCGCAGACGCTGGCCTATTATCGGCAATTGCGCGAGCAGTTCGGCCTGAAGCTGCTGGCCGTCGGCAGCGGCTTCGGCGAGCAGGAGTTTACCGAGATCTACGGCGAGCGGCTATGGGAGCGCGACCCCGACCTGTGCTGCAACATCCGCAAAGTTCAGGTGCTGGGCCGTCTGCGCCAGGGCAAGCGCGCGTGGGTAACCGGCCTGCGCCGCGAGCAGGGCGGCGAGCGCGCGAACGCCAACGTGCTGGAGCTGCAGCCCGACGGCCTGCTCAAGGTGCAACCGCTGGCCTTCGTGTCGCGCACGTGGATCGACGAGAAACTGCGCAACTACGGGCTGCCGCAGCACCCGTTGCACGGCCTGGGCTACCGCAGCGTGGGCTGCGAGCCCTGCACCCGCGCCGTGAAAGATGGTGAACAGGAACGCGCCGGCCGTTGGGCCGGCCTGGCCAAGACAGAATGCGGCCTGCACCGCAGCGCAGGCGCCTCGCACCGTAGCGCAGGCGCCCCGCCTGCACAGGTCGCGGGCGCCTCGCCCGCGACAGGCCCGCACGGAGGAACAAGCCATGACACAGAGTGAAAAACCCGGCATCGTGACGCTGGTGGGCGCAGGTCCCGGCGACCCGGACCTGCTGACCGTGGGCGCCGCCCGAGCGCTGAGCCGCGCCGACGTGGTGGTGCACGACAACCTGGTGTGCCCGGAAATCCTGGCGCTGGCCCCGCAGGCCGAGCACATCGACGTCGGCAAGCTGCCCTTCGGGAAACAGACAGCGCAGGAGACCATCAACGGCATCCTGGTGCGTGAAGGCTCGCTCGGCCGCAACGTGGTGCGGCTCAAGGGCGGCGACCCGTTCATCTTCGGGCGCGGGACCGAAGAAGTGGAAGCGCTGCACAACGCGGGCGTGCCGTTCCGCGTGATCCCGGGTGTGACGTCGCTCAACGGCGTGCTGGGTGCCGCGGGCGTGGCGTTGACCACGCGCGGGCTTAAGCGCGGCTTCGCGGTGTTCAGTGGCGCGGGCAGCGGCGCGGCCGAGTTCCGCGCTTGGGCGGCGTACCCAGGTCCGGTGGTGGTCTACATGGGCGTGCACAGCGCCGCGGAGATCAGCCGCGAGTTCATCACCGCAGGCCGCGCAGCCACCGAGCCCGTGGTGGTGGTGGCGCGAGGCGGTACGCCGCGCGAGACGGTCGCCGAGACCACGCTGGAAGGACTGCCCGCGCTGCTGGCCAATGCGGCCGAGTGGACGCCGGCCATCATCGTGATCGGTGCTGCGCGCGAGCACGCGTTCAAGGCCCGGCCGCTCGACGGCAAGGTGGCGGTGTTCAGCGGCGGGTCGCTGGACAGCCCGGTCGCCGACGAGTTGCGCGCCCTGGGAGCCATACCGGCGCGCGGCGTGAAGCATGAGCCGGCGCACCCCTTCGCGCGGGAAGTAGCCGCGCCCGTGGGGGTGCCCAAGCAATAAACGAAGGCGGCGCCTGCCGATGCTCGAGCAGGCCCGTGACGAGCCGGCCGCATGGGGCGGCCGGGGTGCAGGCGCTGCCTTCACATTTTCTTGATGCGCGGGTGCCGCCGGGGAAATCTACTACCCCGGTGCGCCCGAGTGCGCGGCGCGAACCGAGGAGCGCCATGCGACTGCTGATCATCTCCGCTTCCGCCGGCCACGGCCACGTGCGCGCCGCCCAGGCGCTGGAGGCATGGGCGCGCGAGCTTTACCCGGCCGCCGAGGTGCGCAACGTCGATATCCTGGACTACACGGCCGCGATCTATCGCAAGGCCTACGCCGCCAGCTACCTGAAACTGGCGGATCGCGCGCCCGAGCTGTGGGGCTATCTGTTCAACAAGGGAGATCGCCCCAAGGCGCAGAAGCGCCAGGCCGCGATCATCCGCGCCTTTGACCGCATCGAGTTCGCGGGCTTTCGCGCCATGCTGCGCGAGTTTGCGCCGGACCACCTGCTGTGCACGCATTTCCTGCCTGCGCAGATCCTGCGCCCCTATGAAGGAAAGGACTGGGTCAGTTTCTCGCTCAACCTGTGCGTGACCGACTACGTGGCCCACGGCTTCTGGGCGCAGCCCAATGCCACGCGCATTTTCGTGGGCAGCGGCGAGGCCAGGGAAGAACTGGTGGACAAGGGCATCGAGCGCGAACGGGTCAGCTTGGCCGGCATCCCGATCATGCCGCAGTTCAGCCGCGAGTACGACCGCGACGCCCTGTGCGAGAAGTTCGGGCTTGATCCGGCCGTGCCGACCGTGCTGGCCATGAGCGGCGGCTGGGGCGCGGCCGGCCTGCCCGCACTGGTGGAGATGATCCTGGGCTTCGGGCCCGTGCAGGTGATCGCGATTGCCGGTCGCAACGAACGCATGCGCGATGAAGTGGCGAGGGTGAAGGCGCCCGCCGGCTCGCGCTGCCTGGCGCTGGGCTTTGTCGACAACATCCACGAGTACATGGCGGTTTCCGGCCTGTGCGTGACCAAGAGCGGCGGCCTGACCACGGCCGAGTGCCTGGCGATGGGCCTGCCGATGCTGGTGCCCAATCCGATCCCGGGGCAGGAGGCGCGCAACGCGGAATACGTGACGGAACTGGGCGCGGCTATGATCGCGCGCAGCCCCGGGGCGCTGCGCCACAAGCTGGCCAGGTTCCTGGGCGACGATGAGCTGCGCGCGCGCATGCAGGCCAGTGCCCGTGCGCACAGCACGCCGCGCGCGGCCGCTGACATTCTGCGTGGCGTGATGGAAATGCAGCGCCGCTGAACCGTCATCCCCGCCACGAGTGGATTCTTCACGGCTTGCCTCGCGAGGCGTGGGGGAGTTTCCCCCAACGTGGGGAAATTTCCCCGTCGGTTTCTGCGCCACGGCCCCACACGTCCGTCCTGCGGCGCTGGCACGCCTGTTGCTTTGTTCGCGTGCGAAACCGACAGCAGGTGCAACATGCAGAACTCAGCATCCAACCCGGCGGAATTCCGGCTGCGCGACAGTGGCAGCAGCGGCGTCTGGCGCTCAGTGGCACAGGTGCCCGAATACGTGGCGGAAGAAGCCGCCACGTCCGAGGATTACGTCCATCGCATGAGCCAGCAGTTGTGGTCCAGGCCCACAGTCCGGATTCAGCGCTTGAAGGAAGCCGCGGCGCAGGCACGCGAACCGGAACCCGCCAACGCCGCCTGGGACCTGGCGGTGGCCTTCGCTATCCACGCCCTGTCCATTGAGCCGGGACCCGCCCGTGACAGGGCGGAGGCGCGCTGCCTGGATTCACTGGAGGCTGCAATCTCGGCGGGTCATGCGCGCCCGGACCCGAGTCACCCGGACTTCATCGGTGTCGCAACCAACCCGCGTTTTCTTGCTCTCGCGACCGTGAATCTGCGCCGGCCGGCCTAGAGGAGACAGCCATGCCGCTGAGACAACCAGCGAAGTTCGAAACCGCACCCTACTACGAATTGATCGAGCGCTACGGCATGCAGCCGCGCTATCACCTGCTGCGCATCGACGACCAGACCTGGGCGCTCACCAGCCCCGATGCCGGCCTGGTGCGGCTGCAGTATGAGACCGCGCTGGAGATCATGGCTGTGGACGCGCTGCTGTGGCTGCGCAGAGACCTGGGCTACCAGGTCGCCGATGAAGACATTGAGGCCCAGCCACCCGCCAAGATACTTCGAATGGTGCGCGACACAGTCAGCGAGGTCGCCATCAGGTAGCCGACTCCACGGTGTGGGGCAGCGTCAGGCTGACCACGGTGCCGCCCTGGGGCGGGCAGTCGATGCGGACTTCGCCGCCGTGGCGCTCGATCACGCGTTTCACCAGCGCCAGGCCCAGGCCGGTGCCGCGCCCCTTGGTTGTGAAGAATGGCTCGAAAGCGCGGTTGCGGACCTCGGGCGGTATGCCGGGGCCGTTGTCGGCAATGCGCAGCACGCAGAAGTTGCCGTCATCCTGCAGTTCGGTACGGATCTCACCCCTGCCATTCATGGCCTGTGCGGCGTTGAGATAGATGTTCAACAGCGCTTCGCGCATGTAGTCCACGTCCACTTTTAGCGTGCACTGCGAAACCGGCATTTCGACCTGTACGTCTTTCGATCGCGGATCGACGGCCAGCAACCTCGCGGTTTCGGCGAGCAGGTCGTTGAGCGGCACATCCGCCAGCTTCAGCTCTCGCGGGCGCGCGTACAGCAGCAGGTCCTGCAGCGTCTCGACCAGCGCGTCGATGCGCGTCAGCACTTCGCCCATGATCTGGTGTTCGCCGGTTTCCTTGGGATAGCGCCCGCGCAGGATCTGGATCACGCCCGCGATGCCGGCCAGGGGGTTCTTCACCTCGTGGGCCACCACGGCGGCCATCTGGCCGATCGCCGCCAGGGCCTCCTGTTCCTGCAGCTTGCGCTGCAGACGCTTCTCCTCGGTCAGGTCGCGTACCACCCCGGTGAACACGCGGGTGGTGTGGTCGCGCACGTCACTGACCGAAAGGTGAATGGGGACGCGCTCGTTGCCCTTGCGCAGTGCAATGACCTCACGACCCCGCCCGATGATGCCTGCCACCCCGGTCTGGAGGTAGCGCTGCAGGTAGCTGTCGTGCTGCTCGTGGTCCGGTGAGGGCATCAGCATGGAGACGTTGCGCCCGATCAGCTCTTCGCGTTCATAGCGGAAGATACTGCAGGCGGCGGGATTGACGGTGAGGATCAGGCCGTCGGTGTCAATGGTCAGGATGCCCTCCACGGCGCTCTCCACCACCGCAGCCATCAGCTGCTCGGTCGCGTGAAGCTCGTTGCGGGTGCGGTCGAGCGCGGCCTGGCTGGCCTCGAGCTTTTCCTCGGTACGCTGGCGGTCGGTCACGTCTTCGCCTGAGCACAGCACGCCGGCCAGGCGCTCCTGCCCGTCGCGTAAAATCAGGTTGTGCCATTTGAACTTGCGGCGGCGTCCATCACGCATCAGGACTTCATTCTCGTAATGAACGGGTAACTCGCGATTGCCCTTCATCGCCTCGCTGTACATCTCTCGGATTGCCGGGCGGACTTCGCCGGGCACGAACTCATCGATCCAGTCCCGGCCGAGCAGCCTTTCACCGGCCGCCCCCAGCAGCTCGTAGCCGCGGCGGTTGAGCAGGGTGATGCGGGCCTGATCGTCCAGGCCCAGCAGCATCACGCCGGCGATATCGAGGTAGTCGCGCTCGCGCTGGATGCTGGCCTGGTATTCCTTGCGCAACCGGATCTGGAAGGTCACGAGCCCGGCGCAGAGCAACAGCGCCCCGCTGGTCATGGCGCGGTTGACCAGGTAGATTTCTTCCCCCAGGCCCGGCTCGGAATACGCCATTCCCAGCAGGTTCAACAGCAGGCATACGCCCGCCAGGCTCCAGACGAAGCCCTGGCTGCGGGTCCACAGACCCAGCAGCACCACCAGCACATAGGGCGCACCGCCGGCGACGCCAAGGGGTGTCATCAGGTCGAAGGTCCAGGTAACGGCAATGCCCGTCGCAACTGCTATCCACACCCAGCGGGGTATGGCAGCGTCCGTGACGACTGCCGCATCTTGCTCGGTTGTCGTCATTGCACGCGCCCTAGACCTTTGCCCGATATGTGCTGCAATGTGGCACGAATCCTGCACTGCTACTCGTGAAAGGCGGAGAAATCAGTCTGCCTTGGCCACCGGGCAAGACAACAGAGATGTGCGCAGCAACACACAACCGAATCCTGATCGTCGATGACGAGGCGTTGATCCGCTGGTCGCTGCGGGAGAGGTTGCAGGCGGCGGGCCTCGACGTGCTGGAAGCAGCCGATGGCGCCAGCGCCCTGGACCAGATCAGCCACAACGGTATTTGCGCCGCCCTGCTTGACTTACGCCTGCCCGACATCAGCGGCCTGGACGTGCTCAAGGCCTTCCGCGTCAACCACCCCGATTGCCCGGTCTGGATCATGACCGCCTACGGCACACCGGCCGTGGAGGAACTGGCCGAACGTCTGGGCGTGCGCGGCTTCCTGAACAAGCCCTTCGACATGGACGAGCTGGTGCAACAGATCACCACCACGATGGGGCTGGGGGAGCGATGAATCCCTTGGCCGTGCCCGGCCGAGGTGTTAGCGTTTGCGGCGTCCTGTCCTCACTCCGTCAGGTTGCTGCTCTCTGGCACCGACGAGGTTGAACGCGCTCCTGCTAACAGCATGTGGTGAGGCGCATTAGCCGGGGAGGGGATAAGTCAGTCGCGTAACCCTCGTTGTGAGGAAAACATGGGCGAGTCCGCCAAGACAGTGATGCTGATCGTCGAGGACGAGGCGCTGATCCGCTGGCCGCTCAAGCTGCGCCTCGAAGAGGAAGGCATGAAGGTGATCGAGGCCGCCGATGGCGCCTCCGCGCTCAGCCAGATCAGCCACGACGGCATTTCCGGCGTGCTGCTGGACCTGCGCCTGCCCGACATGAACGGCCTGGAGATACTGCGCGAACTGCGCAAGCACCACCCCGACTGCCACGTCTGGATCATGACCGCCTACGGCACGCCCGAGACGCGCGATGAAGCCGAGCAACTCGGCGTCGAAGAGTTCATCGACAAGCCCTTCGATGTGGACGGCCTGGTGCAGAAACTCCTGCAGAGGCTTGGCGACTAAGTTCATCCTGCTATTTTCGTACCCGCGAGAAACTCGGGTGCGACATGGGTGATGCAGTCCTGATCGTTGAAGACGAGCAGTTGATCCGCTGGTCGGTGCAGGAACGCCTGCGCCGGCAAGGCCTGCAGGTCACCGAGGCCGAGAACGCCGCCAAGGCCCGCGTGGCACTGCAGGATAAGCCCGACCTGGTGTTGCTCGACGTGGGCCTGCCCGATGCCAACGGCCTGCAGCTGCTGGAAGAATTCCGCGCCGCGGCGCCCGACACTCCCATCATCATGATGACCGGCGACGCCAGTGCCGAGACGGCCGTTACCGCCATGCTGGCGGGCGCGTACCACTACATCACCAAGCCCGTCAACCTGGATGAGCTGGCGCTGATCTGCGGGCGCGCGCTGGAAACCAGCCGCCTGCGCCGCGAGTTGCGGGCGGTGCACGAGAAGTCGGCCTCGGATTACGGCTTCGACCACATCGTGGGCAGTTCGCCCCCCATGAAGGAAGCCAAGACACTGATGGGGAAAATTGCCCGCAGCCCGGCCAGCACCGTGCTGATCACGGGCGAAAGCGGCACCGGCAAGGACCTCGCCGCCAAGGCCGTGCACTACAACAGCGAGCGGCGCGACGGGCCGTTCGTGAACATCACCTGCAGCGCCCTGCCCGACGCGCTGCTGGAAAGCGAGTTGTTCGGCCACGAGAAGGGCGCCTTCACGGACGCCCGCCAGCAGAAGAAGGGGCTGTTCGAGCAGGCCGACGGCGGCACGGTGTTCCTGGATGAAATCGGCGAGATGTCGCCGATCCTGCAGGCGAAGTTGCTGCGCTTTCTCGAGGAAAAGACTTTCCGCCGCGTGGGCGGCAACCAGGACCTGCGCGTGGACGTGCGGGTGATCGCGGCCACCAACCGCGACCTGAAGGAAGAGGTCAAGACCGGCGGCTTCCGTGAAGACCTGTTCTATCGCCTGAACGTACTGACAGTCGAGCTGCCGCCCCTGCGCGAGCGGGTGGGGGATATTCCCCTGCTTGCGGAATATTTCACACAGCGCTTCGCCGACGAATTCCGCAAGCCGGTGCGCGGCGTGGACAAGGAAGGCCTCAAGCTGCTGACCGGCTACAGCTGGCCCGGCAACGTGCGCGAGTTCCGCAACGCCATCGAGCGCGCGGTGCTGCTGTGCGAACGCGACGTGCTGAGCCGCGAGTCGTTCTCCAGCCTCAACAAGGGCAGCGCCCTGCGCGACGACATCGAGCTGCCGGCCGAGGGCGTGAACCTGGAGCAGCTGGAGCACAGCCTGGTGGTGCAGGCCCTTGAGCGAACCAGGGGCAACCAGACCCAGGCCGCGAAGCTGCTTGGTTTGAACCGCGACCAGATCCGCTATCGCATCGAGAAGTTCGGTTTGTCGCGCTGAGGATTGATCTGGCACGGCAGTTGCATTCATGGGTTCCCATTCGAAGAGAAAGGGGACGCCATGAAAAAGTCCGAGAGCCGCCGTCAGTCGTTTGAACAACAGGCCTTGCCACACCGCCAGTTCCTGTTCGGCCAGGCGTACTACCACACCCGCAACGCCTCCGACGCCGAAGACCTGGTGCAGGACACATTCGCCAGGGCCTTCGAGCGCTTCCACCAGTACCAGCAGGGCACCAACCTGAAGGCGTGGCTTTCGCGCATCATGTCGAACCTGTTCTTCAGCGACTGCCGCCGCCGCAAGGCCCGCGTGCAGGCCGGCTCGATCGACGGCCTTGAAAACATCGTGCCCGCCGCGGACCTGCCCGACACGCGCCCGCAGCTTGAGGACATGGCGCCCGCCGACATCCTGACCGACGAACGCTTCCTGCAGTCTCTGGACGAGCGCTTGAAGAAGGGGCTGGAAGACATGAGCCTGCGCTATCGTGACGCCTTCCTGCTCAGCACCATCTGCAACATGAGCTGCACCGAAGTCGCCCGCAAGCTGAAGGTGCCGGTCGGCACCGTGATGTCGCGCCTGCACCGCGCCAAGGCCGCGCTGCGCGAATCTTACCTTCAGTCGGTGTGAGCTGCAGGTCCTCCCGTGTCGATGAAAGCCGCGCTGCAGCGCGGCTTTCATCGTTTCGCGCCCTTTCTTCATTGGCACAGCCGTTGCACGAATTCCAGTGGGGGATTGCCCACGCCGGGAGCAAACCATGGATGCTCTGTGCCAATCCGTCATGAGCGACTCATTCGTGAGCTGCCTCGAGAGCGACTCCATGGCGCACGCGCTGCTGCTGATGCATGAGCACGAATTGCACTGGGTCGCGATCACCGAGGTGACCCGCCGCGTGATCGGCATATTGACCGACCGCGACATCGCAGTGCGCGCCATGGCCGAAAACCTTCCCTTCACCTCGCCGATCAGCGTCATCATGCAGCGCGAACCCTTCGTCACCGTCGCGCCCGACGAAACCCTGGAAAGCGCCAGGCAGAAGTTGCGCGAGATCGGCGCGCCGCGCGCGCTGGTCACCGGTCGCCACGGCATCGTGCTGGGCGTGATCGAGCGCGCCGAGCTCTCACGCCGCCAGCAAGCGGTCCGCGAGCAAAACCGCCCGGCGACCAGCGGCTCCGGCCGCGTCGGGCGCGTGTCCTGAGCGGCTCGGGCAGCACCCCAACAGGCTGCGCAAGAATTCCCGGTGGTGCGAAGTGTTCCGCAGTGCCGGGGGCAACGCGAAGTCGCGCCTGCACTGCGCTATCGCGGCGCCGCGCATGCGGAGGTGCGCGTTGAGCGCGTTGGCCCACCAGTTGCATAGGCATCGCCGTCAATTCGCTTAGTAAACATCCGCGGAGACAGGAGAACGCATCATGAGCCTTTCCAAGACCACACGACGCCTGCTGATCGCCACGCCGGTGCTGGCGCTGGTGGCGGGCATCGCCTATGCAGGATTGCAGCTTGCGCTGACGACGCCCGTCGAGCTTTCAGGGACGCCGACCACCGGCGTGGATGGCGAATCGGCCTACAAGGGCAAGCTGATCTATCTGCAGTACGAGACCAGCAGTGGCTCAGGCGTGTATGAAGACACGCTGATCAGCGTGTACGCCGACTCGCCGAACCCCGCCAACCAGGTGTGGGATTACACCGGTGAAATGCGCGGCGCGCGCGACATCTTCGTGACGCGCTCGACGGACCACGGCGTCACCTGGTCTCAGCCCGTCAACATCACCAACTTCACCAACCTGTTCAGCGCCACCGGCGACCCGGACGGCGTGGGCCCCCTCGGCCAGACCACCTATTGGGGCGACTGCGACAAGCCCACGCTGCTGGGCACCACCCAGACCGGTAAAAACGCGGTGATCTTCTTCTCGGCCAGTTACAACGCGCTGCTGAACGGCAACCAGAAAACCGCGACTTACCCCGAGTTCGGCGGCGTCGAGGTTCCCTACCAGTGCACCTACGTGGCCTGGACCAAGGACGCCGGTCTGAATTGGACCCTGCAGCAGCTCTCAGACGGTGAGCGCGACTCAAAGCAGAACAACGGCCACCAGACCGGTGCCGGCTTTGCGCTGGTATGGCAGGAAGATCCGCACGGCCTGCAGCCCGGCCAGGCGGAAGGCCCCGGCGACGGCGGCAGCGGCGCCAAGACCAGCCAGGGCACCGACGTGTGGTACACCGCCGTCACGCGCTCGGCCATGAACGGCGCCGGCTTCACCGGCTTCCCGGCCGGCGTGCGCGTCACCGACAACTTCACCAGCCGCGACCAGGACAACCTCGAGTACGGCCCGGAGCGCGCCTCCCGCGCCAACGTGGCGATCATCGGCACCACGGCTGTAATCGCCTACGAAGAAACCAAGGCGCTGGAGCAATTCGACACGGGCAAGTACATCCGCTACCACACGAACACACCCTTCAGCACAGTCACCACCAGCGAAGTTGGATTCGAGAGCCACGCCTACGGCCTGACCGGCGACGTCACCAAGGGCCAGGGCTGGATCATCAGCAACCCGGCCGAGAACGCCCGCCGCGTACGCATCGTCAACCAGGGCACGCCCGGTCCCACCACCGGCCTGCTGTTCGCCTTCGTCTATCGCCAGGGCCTGTATGACCAGGGCGGCCCGGCCGACATCATGGTGCGCACCGGTCGCAAGAACGCCGCTGACATGAACTCGACCGGCCTTCGCCCGGAAGACCTGTATCCTTCGGTCAACTTCAGCAGCACGGCGACGTACCCGCTGCCGACCGGACTCAACACCGGCAGTGACCGCGAGCTGGCGGCAGGCAACGCCAAACCGCTGAACATAAGCAGCCGCCTGGGCCTGACCGCCGATAGCGACGACGACAACATCGAGAACGCGCTGGCCCATCGCGGCGAGGTTGACGGCGACGAAATCATCATCGGCTACTCCTGGACCAACGACGGCACACTGGCCCGCTACACCGACCTGGCCAACTTCAACTTCTTCATCCGCCGCAGCTTCGACGGCGGCGACACCTGGGAGGGGCAGCGCAACCTCACCAACATCACGGACACCAAGATCAGCGTGCGTGAGCCGCGCATCGTGAAGACGCCCAAGAACACCGACCCTGCCCGGCCGCAGGCAACCGGTACTTTCTTCGTGGCCTGGGGCACCGAGGTGAACCAGTACGAGCACCTGGCCGAAACCGTGATCAACCTGGACATTTTCATCACCCGCACCACCAACGACGGCCTGACCTTCGAGCCGGCACAGTTGCTCTCGCAGGCGACGATCGACTCCGAAGACGAGGAGTCGCAGCTGCGCCCCGAGCCGGAGGGCACGGTCGTCCACGCGGTCTTCATGGACAAGAACACCACCACCGGAGCGATCAACGTGTTGTACAGCCGCGGCCTGGAGACCACCGTGCCGGATCCCACCAGCGACGACGGTGACGACGACGGCGGCTGCAGCACCGGCGGAAGCGGGAACTCCTGGATGCTGATGCTGGGCCTGCTGGCGCTGGGCGCCCTGGCGGTACGCGTCGGCGGACGCGTGCGCCGCAGCTAGTCAATGCTTCAACTAGCGGGCCGGGATCCTATGTCCTGGCCCGTTGCCATCAAGTGGAGGCAGCACCGCGGCAGTTTCCGTCTGTTAAAAAACAGGTGTTGCACGGATGGTTTGAGAGAACAGACGTATTTCCACGTTAGGCGGGGCAAACCTTCGCAAAACTACCCGACTTTTGACTGGTCGGATTCAAGTCGAACACGGATCAGGAGGCAGGACTATGAAACCTGGAAGTACACTCTCGCTGGCAGTGCTGCTGCTGGGGCTGACGCTGGCCCCGGCGCTGGGCGCGGCCACCATCGTATGGAGCGGCGCCGGCGACGGCACCACCTGGAGCCAGGGCGCCAACTGGGTCGGCGGCGTGGCGCCAACGGCCGCGGATGAAGCATCTTTCGACGGCACCTCCGCCACAGCACCAACCACGGTAACCGGCCTGACCAATACCCTGCAGCGCATCACCGTGAACTCGGGCGCCAGCGCGAACCTGAACCTGACACTGGTGATGACCGGCAACGTGACGCTGGTCGGAACCGGCGGCGCATCGCTGTTTCTGGGTGCGGGCGACGCGGTAACCTTCCAGAGCGACAGCGCCACCGTGCGCACCATGGAGATCCAGGCCGACGTGGATTCATCCGGCGGCGCGGGCACCAGCTACACCTTTGCCGACACGATTACACTGAATCCGGCCACCAATACGGTTTCGCTGGTGGTGCGCGACCAGTCCACCTTGAACGTGCAGGGTCTGTTGGATGTGGACACCGACACCAACCTGCAGGTCAACAACACGACCGGCACCAGCGTGGTCAGCCTGAACGACATCGACCTGGGCGATTACTTGATGCCCGACGACACCGGCGGCTCGCCGGTCGTGACGGTTGCCGGCGACATCGTCTACTCGGCCGACGCCAGCGCCTGGGATGACGACAACGTATCGGGCACCTTCACGGTCAATCTCAACGGTTCGCTGGTTGACTTCAACAACCACGAAAACCTGGAGTTCGACTTCGTCCAGTCTCGCGTGGTGGTGGGCGGCACCCTGGTGCTGCAGGACGTTTCGACCATCACAACCTGGTCCGAGCCTCCGCGCTTCGACTACCTGACGGTCAACGCCGCGGCCTCAATCACGTTCCCGGACGGGCTTCCCACGTCTCCGTCAATCTTCGTGAACAACGACCTGATCGTGAACGGCACGCTCAACTTCGGCGACAACGACTTCGTCACTTACGGCTCCGTCGTCACGGTCGGCGCGGGCGGCAGCCTGCAGGCCAGCGCAAGTCCCGGCACTTTCGTGGTGCAGGGCAACGTGCTCTTTACCGGCACGTTCACCATGCCCCTGGATTTCTACTGCTGGCAGGATTCCCTGGTAGCGCTCGGCTCGGACGTCACCTTTGCCGGCACAGTCACTGTGAACAACTGCGACTTCGGGGCGGACCAGGACGGCGCGACCACCACCAGCATGGCCACACTGCGCTTCAACGGCAACTTTGCCGTCACCACCACCGGCCGTCTGGACGTCGGTGAAGGCAACCACTACTTCGCCGCCGACATCGACCTCAGCGCGGCTGATGACCGCGTGATCGGCCCCAGCACCTCCAACACCGATCCCACCGTGCACCTCACGGGCGCCGCCCAGGCCATCGACTTCAGCGCCGGCGGTTCCTACTTCATCGTCACCTCCGTGGCAGCCACCACCAGTGTGACCCAGTCCGGCCTGATGATCCTGGCCGGCGACATGAACCTCGCGGCTTCCACGCAGGCCACGGTCTGGACCGCCGCAACCGGCGCGTTGATCGAGGTTGGTGACGGCAGCTTCCGGGTCGAGGGGACCCTGACCATGGGCAACGCCGACATGGACATCGGTGCGTTCACGGTATGGCAGGTCAACAACGGCAACGTCAACGAAGCTTCCGACTACACGATTTCCCGTGCCGCGGGCGCAACCGGCGTGATCAACATGGTCGGCAACCTGCGCGTGGATGGCGACACCATCGAGAACAGTGCGGGCCCCGGAGTGAAGGAAGAGTACAACGCCGCGCGCCTCACCATCGACGGGGCAGAGATCATCCTTGACCCAACCATGGTGGCGCCCCTGCTTGAAGTACAAGTGACTGACGGCGGCAACGACGGCTTCCAGTACGGTCCGCCGCCGCTGCCGTCGGCCGTGATGCCCGTTGATTTCGAGGGCAACGGCGGCAGCCTGGAGCTTATCAACGGCGCCGCGCTATCCGCCGCGCTGATCAAGGTGGGCTATGCGGAATCCAACCCCGTCACGGGTCAGCCCGCGCCTCCGCTCAGTGAGCACTCTGGCTCGCGCCTGTCCACCGATGGCGCGTCGCTCACGCTGAACGTCCCCGGCACGGGCAACGGCCTCACAACCGGTCACTACGCCGCCCTGGACCTGATAAACGCCGCGGTCTCCGGCGAGGCTGCCTACAAGATTGAGAGCGTGCCCGAAACCTTCCGGGTTGCATTCCTCGATGGCAGCGTGACGACCGGCAGCGGCTCCGGCCCGCAGCGTGTGAAAGTGTTCCTCGGCGGCCTGAACCTCTACGCCGTTGATACCACCTTTGACAAACTGGACAGCAGCGGTTTCTGGGTTCGCCCCAACGGCGTGGTGAAAGCCTTCAACGGCAACACCTTCACCAACAACGCCGCCGCGCCCTCCAGCCCGCCTGCGCACATCACTCTGCAGTCGCTGGGCGCCGGCGGCGCGGCGTACTGGGACAACAACCACTTCGACAACAGCGTCAACACCGGCACCGGCGGCCTGCTTGTGGACATCATGTCGGCGGGCGCCCCCGTACAGTTCCGCGTGCCGGCCGGCACGCCCAACGGTTTCGGCGTGGTGGGCTTCGCCGTCACCGCGGCCCAGGCCGAGGCCGCTGACAACGACGGCGCCACGGTCGGCGTGGACGTGACCTGGAACGACACCGCCAACCAGGTGACCGTGATCGACGAAAGCGCGGGCCTGCCCGCCGGCCTGGTGACCGACAGCGGCGTCACCCATCAAACCGTGCTGCTGTTCGGCCTGTCGGCATCGCCGGGCAACGTGGTGGTGAGCGGCGTGACGCTTGAGGTAGACGCCTACGGTACGTCTCTCGACGACGCCGACATCGCCAGCTTCACACTGTTCGAAGACGCCAACCAGAACGGCGCCTACGACACCGGCGAAGAGTTCGCGGCGGCCACGCTCAACGCGGCCTATGGCGGCGGCGGCACCATGACCTTCGACCTGGCCGGCGCCGGTGTGCCGCAGCTGATCGTGGCCGGCACCCCGCAGCACTGGGGCGTGTCGGTGCGCGTCGCCGTATCCGGCAACGGCTATGCCGGCGGCCTGTCGGTGAATGTGCTGCCGGGCGGCATCACCTCCACGGACATCGCGTCCGGCCTGCCGCTGCTGGTTGACCACATCGTGACCGGCCCGGTCTCCCAGCTGGCGATCATCACCCAGCCGGGCGGCGCGGCGGCCACCACGCCGCTCAGCCCGCAGCCTGTAATCGAGCTGCGTGACGCCCTGGGCAACCGCGTGCTGGGCGACAGCAGCACCACGGTCACCGCAAGCATCTTCACCGACCCGGTGGGCGGCTCGGTGCTGGGCGGAACGCTCGCCGTCGCGGCGGTGGATGGCCGCGTGACCTTCACCAACCTGTCCATCAACCAGGCCGGCAACGGCTTTGTGCTGCGCTTCACGGCGGGCGCGGCTACGGTGGACAGCACCGCGTTCAACATCAGCGCGGCCCCCTCAGGCGGAGGCGGCGACGATGACGATGACGGCGGCTGCAGCACTGGCGGCAACGGCACACCGTGGCGGTTGATCGCTGGCCTGCTGGCTCTGGGCTTGATCGGACTGCGCTTCGCGCGGCGCCGCACGGCCTGAGCAGGACTGGTCAAACCAGGCGGGCCGGGACTCGATGTCCCGGCCCGTTTGCGTTGGCGAGCAATTGGACGTGGAGCGGTCAGTCCTGGTGTCGATGATTCAACATGGTTAGCTGAAGCTCCACGGGCCAAGGTTTCGGGCATACCACCAACTACCCCGAGTGTGTCGGCAACGCCGGCTGCTCAAAACTTCACGCTTTCCCACACTTGTTAGATAGGTGCCCGGCAGATCGCCTCGGCCCTGAAAACGCACACATCATGCGGGTTTGGCCGCGACGGAATTAACCGGATCTTGCGGATGAGTGTTCCACCGGGGGCCGTTCGAACGGTGCCGGTTTTTTTGATCCTGTAATCACTGACGCCGCGGCTCGCTTGAGACGCAGCGCGCGTAACGATCCCGTTTGACCGATGGTGCAACATGCGTGAGTGGCTCACCACCAACCGCCTCGGCAGCTTCGCCATGGGCACGCCCGGCCGCACGCCCGGGCGCAAGTACCACGGCCTGTTCGTGCTGCGCCGCGCCGGGCTCACGGAACCGCTGCACGTGCTGTCCGATGTCAACGAGGTGATCGTTGCCGGTGGAAAGACCTTCGAACTCGCCTCGTGGCACTACGAGTCAACCCAGCACCCGCGCGGATTCGAGCACCAGAAAGCCTTCAACCCCGCCGGCCCCAGCTGGCAGTACGAATGCGACCAGATCAGGCTGGTGCGTACCCTTGAGTTGGCGCCGAACCGCAACGAGTTGCGCATTCACTATCACATCAGCGGCGCCGACCCGGGGGCCGAGTTGCGCCTGTCGCCGCTGTTTACAGCGCGCAGCGTGCACCAGCTCGCCTACGAAAACCCGTTCCTTGACGGCCGCGCCCACACTGCCGAGCGCGGCGTGCAGTTCCGCCTGTATCGCGAACTTCCGGCCATCGACTGCTGGTGCGAGCCGGGGGCCGAGTTCGAGCCCGCAGGTTTCTGGAACCGCAAGGTGAAGTACCCCGAAGAAGCCCGCCGCGGCTACCCGGACCAGGAGGACCTGTTCTGCCCCGGCTACTTCCGCGTCGCGTTGCGGGGCGACACGCGCGTCACGTTCACGCTGCGCCTTCCAGGCGAGGCGCCGGAGCTCGCCGAGACGCCCGGCCAGGCGCTTGAGTTCGCCGATCCGGCCGTGCAGGAATTTGCAGGAGCGCTGACGCGCGCCGCCGGCCAGTTCGTGTACCACGAGGCCGCGGGCGGCAAACCGGGCGTCATCGCCGGTTACCCCTGGTTCGGTGAGTGGGGGCGCGACACGCTGATCGCCCTGCCCGGCCTGCTGCTTGATACCGGGCGCGCCGAACTGGCGGCGGCAATCCTTGACCGCTACGCCGCCTGCCGCCGCGACGGCCTGGTGCCCAACCTGATTGGCGACTCGCCCGAGAGCTCGGACTGGTTCTCCGTGGACGCCTCCCTGTGGTTCATCCGCGCGGTGCAGGACCTGCACACCCGGGCCGGCAAGGTCGTGGCCGCGCGCTGGTTCCCTGCGGTGTACGACATCCTGGACAGGCTGCGCGACGGCACACCCGGCGTGCGCGTTGCCGACAACGGCCTGCTGGGCGTGGATCTGCGCCCGCGACCGGGCACCTGGATGGACGCGCAGATCGACGGCCGGGCCGTGACCCCGCGCGCGCCGTTCGCGGTTGAGCTGAACGCGCTGTTCTTCAACGCCCTGCAGTACGCCTTGCGCCTCGCGCGCCAGGGCGGCGAGTTGGCATTCCTGGACCGCTGGTCGCCGGTGAAGGAGCAGCTGGAAGACAACTTCGAGCGCATGTTCTGGCTGGAGGATGCCGGCTACCTGGCTGACTGCCACGATGGTGATCAGCCGGATGCATCGCTGCGCCCCAACCAGCTGCTGGCCGCCAGCCTGCCCTTCAAGCCGATCAGCAGACAGCAGGCGCGCCGCATGCTCGATGCCGTGACGCGCGAGCTGCGCATGCCCTTCGGCCTGCGCACGCTGGCGCCGGGCCACGAACTGTACCGCGGGCAGATCACCGGCAACCAGGCCGAGCGCGATCGAGCCTACCACAACGGCACCGTCTGGCCCTGGCTGCTGGGGCCTTACGTGGACGCCGTTGAATACGGCCTCGGCGAACAGGCGGCGCGGCAGGAAGTCGCGCGCATCGTGCAGGATTTCCGGCCGCACCTGGATGACGCCTGCATCGGCCAGGTGTCGGAAATCTTCGACGGCGACGCGCCTTTCACGCCGCGCGGCGCGCCGGCCCAAGCCTGGAGCGTGGCCGAGCTGCTGCGGGTGGTGTGCCGCCATGCCCGGCGAAGTGATGAGCGCTCGCGCCGCGCGGGCAAGGTGCTGAGCGGAAGTACCGGGACTGCAACTCGATGAACGTGCTGATGCTGGGCTGGGAATATCCGCCGCACATTTCGGGAGGGCTGGGCACCGCCTGCGAGGGACTGACACGCGCCCTGGCCGGCGAGGGCGTGAACGTAACCTTCATTGTGCCGCGCGCCTTCGGCGATGAAGACGCCCGCCACATGCGGCTGCTCACCCCCGACAGCGTGGTGGCGACCACACGCCGCGTTGAGCAGTCAGGCGAGCGCCACGTCCGCGAGCCCGTTGAGGTGATCGAGGTGAACTCCGTGCTGCGCCCCTACCAGACGCCTGAGCAATACCTGCAGTCGCGCAGCGAATACACGCAGCGCAGCGAACCGGTGAGCCACGTGATGGAGGTGCTGGAGCACGGCTCGGTGGCCGCGTCGCAGGCCGTTGCCCACTACGGCGGCGACCTGTTCTCGGAGGTTCGCCGCTTCGCCGCGCTGACCAGCGGCCTGGCGCAGCGCCTCGATTTCGACGTGATCCACGCCCATGACTGGATGACCTACCCGGCCGCGCTGCAGATCCGCAACGCCACCGGCCGGCCGCTGGTGGTGCACGTGCACTCGCTCGAGTTCGACCGCAGCGGCGAGCACGTGAACCCGGACATCCACCGCATCGAGGGCGCCGGCATCCGCGGCGCCGACCGTGTGATCGCCGTCAGCCACTACACCAAGGGCGTGATCGTGCGCCAGCACGGCGTTGATCCCGACAAGATCAAGGTCGTGCACAACGGCGTCACCCGCGCCGAGGCCGCCCAGCGCTACCACCTGCACGCCGACGACGACCGCCCGATCGTGCTGTTCCTGGGTCGCATCACCTACCAGAAGGGCCCCGAGTTCTTCGTGCGCGCGGCCGCCAAGGTGCTGACGCGCACGAAGCACGTGCGATTCGTGATGGCCGGCAGCGGCGACATGCTGGAGCACGTCAAGCACATGGTGCGCGAGCTGAAGATCGAGCAGTGGTTCGAGTTTCCCGGCTTCGTGCGCGGGGCCGAGCTCGAGAAGTGGTTCAGCCTGGCCGAGTGCTTCGTGATGCCCTCGCGCTCCGAGCCTTTCGGCATCACGCCGCTGGAAGCGCTGGCCTGCGACACGCCGGTGATCGTGTCGCGCCAGTCCGGCGTCAGCGAAGTGCTTCGCCACGCGCTGAAGACGGACTACTGGGATGTCGACCGCATCGCGCAACTGATGCTGGCGGTGATCCGCCACGACTCGTTGTGCGCCGACATGCTTGAAATGAGCAGCCGCGAGCTGCTGCGCCTGCACTGGCGCGCCGCCGCGGAGAAGACAAGCCAGGTTTACCAGCAGGCAGTTGCCGGTTAGGAGGAGCCATGCCCAGCGTCTGTTTCTATTTCCAGGTTCACCAGCCCTACCGGCTGCGCAAGCTGCAGCCCTTTGCGGAGAGCGCCAGCGACCCGTTCTGCCGCGAATCCAACGCCGGCGTGATGTGGAAGGTGGCCGCCAAGTGCTACCTGCCGGCCAACCAGCGGCTGCAGCAGCTGATCCACCGCTACGAGGGCCGCTTCCGCGTGGCCTTCTCGCTCAGCGGCGTGGCGATCCAGCAGATGGAGGAGTACGCCACCGAGGTGCTGGACAGCTTCAAGCGCCTGGCCGACACCGGCTGCGTCGAGTTCCTGGCCGAGACCTACTACCACTCGCTCAGCAGCCTGCGCGATCCCGTGGAGTTCCGCGCCCAGGTGGCGCTGCACACGGACGCCATCCAGCGCCACTTCGGCCAGACGCCGCGCGTGTTCCGGAACACCGAGCTGATCTATGACGACCGCATCGGCGAGCTGGTGTCCGACATGGGCTACCGCGCCGTGCTGGCCGAGGGTGCCGACGACGTGCTGGCCGGGCGCTCGCCCAATTTCCTGTACCGCCACCCGGCGCGCGAGCTGACGATCCTGGCCAAGAACTACCGCCTGTCGGACGACATCGCCTTCCGCTTCAGCGACCGCGGCTGGAAAGAACACCCGCTCACCACCAGCAAGTTCGCGCGCTGGCTGCACGCCCACAGCGGCAGCGCCGAGCTGATCAACCTGTTCATGGACTACGAAACTTTCGGCGAGCACCAGTGGGAGGATTCCGGCATCTTCCAGTTCCTGGACGCCCTGCCGCACGACGTGCTGTCCGCCCCCGACTGGCGCTTCCAGCTGCCCAGCGAGGTCGTGCGCGACCTGCCCGCGCGCGAAGCTCTCAGTTACGGCCGCACCACCTCATGGGCCGACCAGGAGCGCGACATCACGGCCTGGCTGGGCAACCGCATGCAGCAGGAGGCCTTCCATGCCCTGCACGAGCTGGGGCCGCGCCTGCGCGAGCGCAACAACCCGGCGGCGCTGGCACTGTGGCGCAAGTTGTCGACCAGCGACCATTTCTATTACATGTGCACCAAGTGGTTCGCGGACGGAGACGTGCACGCCTACTTCAGCCCCTACGAAGGACCCTACGACGCGTTCATCAACTACATGAACGCGCTGGACGACGTGCGTGAGCGAATCCTCGGCGACCTGCCCGCGCAGGAGAACGCATGAGCGAGGGCGATCGCAGGCCGGACTTCGTGTTCGAGGTAAGCTGGGAAGTCGCCAACATGGTGGGCGGCATCCACACCGTGCTGGCCAGCAAGGCCCGCACCATGCGTGAGCGCTTCGGCGACGACTACCTGTGCGTCGGGCCGCGCGTCTCGCACGAAACCGGCGGCGAGAGCGTCTTCACCCGCGACGACGACATGTTCCCCGGCCTGGCCGCCCTTCTGCAGCCCCTGGGCCTGTCGGTGGTCACCGGCCGATGGAACATCCCCGGCGAGCCGCGCGCGCTGCTGATCGACTTCGCGGAAATCTACAAGCACAAGAACCAGGTGCTGGAGTGGATGTGGCTGAATTTCAAGGTCGATTCCATCACCGGCGGCTGGGACTACATCGAGCCCGTGCTGTTCGGCTACGCCGTCGGCCAGGTGATCGAGGTGCTGGCCAAGGCCTACCTGCTGCCGGACAAGCGCCGCCTGGTGGCGCTCTGGCACGAGTGGATGGTGGGCTCCGGCCTGTTGTATCTCAGGCAGCAGGCGCCGGAGATCGCCTCGGTGTTCGTCACCCATGCCACCGTACTGGGACGCGCCGTCTGCGGCACCGGCGGCGACCTGGAACAGGCCATCAAGGACTCCAACCCCGAGGCGCTGGCGCGGCTGCACAACGTGTTCAGCAAGTTCTCGCTGGAATCCACCACCGCGCGGGAGGCCGACGCCTTCGCCACGGTCTCCGCCATCACCGCCCAGGAATGCACGCACCTGCTGGGTCGCACGCCCGACGTGCTGGTGCCCAACGGCATCGGCGACGACTACCCGCCCGGCGTCAACCGCGACCCCGACCAGGTGCACATCGCGCGCGAGTACCTGCTGCACCTGGCGGAGCGCATGTGCGGGCGCAAGCTGTCGATGAAGAAGACCCGCTTGGTGCTCAGCGCCGGGCGCTACGAGTACGTCAACAAAGGGCTGAACCTGGCGATCGACGCCATGGCGCGCGTGCGCGGCAGCCTGAAGGACGCGGACCTGCAGGCCGTCTTCATGGTCACCTACCCCACGGCCGTCAGCGGCCCCGACCGCGAGCTGCTGCAGGCCGTGCGCGAGGGCGCCGACCTGCACAAGCGCCTGGTGACGACACACTGGCCCCAGGAGCGCGAGAAGGACCCGATCCTGGGCCACCTGGCGCGCGACAACTTCCGCAATGACTCGGACGACCCGGTGGTAGTAATCAACTGCCCGATCTACCTGGACGGGCGCGACCCCGTGGTGCCGCAGAACTTCTACGAGCTGGTGCCGGCCTTCGACCTTTCGCTGTACGCCAGCGCCTATGAACCCTGGGGCTACACCCCGCTGGAAAGCCTGGCCTATGGCGTGCCCACGGTCAGCAGCGACCACGCAGGCTTCGGCCGCTGGATCCAGAGCCTGGGCAACGTAGACGCCGAGGTGTGCAAAGTGCTGCAGCGCGAGGGCGTGCCCTACGAGCAAAGCCGCGAGCAACTGGCCGGGCACATCGTGCACTTGCTGACTCTTGACCAGTCAACACGCGAGCAGCTGCGCCGCGCCAGCCGCCAGGTTGCCCAGCAGGCGAACTGGAGCCATTTCATCGACAACTACCTGCAGGCCTTCAGCGTGGCGCTTGACAACCGCGCGCGCCGCCAGCCGGGCGCCGGCACCAGCGTCACGGTTACCGGCCTGCGCCGCGCCCAGGTGGCGGCGCCGGCCCGGGAGCCCGAAGCGCGCGAGCGCGGGCCGCGCATGCACCTGTTCACGGTGAAGTCGCAGCTGCCGCCATCCCTGGCGCCCCTGCGCGAGCTGCCCGCAAACCTGTGGTGGAGCTGGAACCCGGAGGCCGAGGAACTGTTCCGCCACCTCGATCCCATGCTTTGGGAAGAAGAGCACCACAACCCCATCCGCTTCCTGGAAAGCCTGCCCCAGAAGACGCTGGACCGGGCCGCCGAGGACAAGGCCTACCTGGCCGACATCGAGCGCGTGCGCCAGGCATTCAACGAGTACATGACCGTGCGCGAGGAAAGCTGCCGCACGCCGCGCATCGCCTATTTCTGCATGGAGTACGGCCTGCACGAGAGCATTCCCTTCTACAGCGGCGGCCTGGGCGTGCTGGCGGGCGATTACCTGAAAGCCGCCAGCGACGCGGGCCTGCCGGTGGTGGGCGTCGGCCTGGCCTATCACCGTGGCTATTTCAAGCAGACCCTCGACGTGCAGGGCAACCAGCACGAGGAGATGAAGTCGATCGACTTCACCGCCCTGCCCATGCAGCCCGTGATGGGCGAGGACGGGCAGAGACTGAACATCTACGTGCGTTTCCCCGGCCGAGCAATCAACGTGCAGGCCTGGCGCATCCAGGTCGGCGCGGTGCAGCTGCTGCTGCTGGACACGGACCACCCGGGCAACCACACTGCCGAGCGCGAAATCACCGGCGTGCTTTACGCCGGCGACCGCGAGCGCCGCCTGCAGCAGGAGATGGTGCTGGGCATCGGCGGCAGCAAGCTGCTGCGCGCCCTGGGCATAGAGCCCGCGACGTACCACATGAACGAGAGCCACACGGCGTTCCTGTCGCTGGACCGGCAGTTCGAGCTGCTGCGCGAGGGTGAGCTGGATTACGACACCGCCTTCGAATACTGCCGCCAGACCTCCGTGTTCACCACCCACACGCCCATCCCCGCCGGGCATGAGCGCTACAGCGAAGACCTGCTGCGCCCGTACCTGTCGCACTATCAGAACCGCCTGCATCAGCCCTGGGAGAAGCTGATGGCGCTGGGGCGCACCGGCGACCACGGCGACAGCGAGTTCAGCATGAGCCTGATGGCGCTGCGCAACTCGGCCTCGGCCAACGGCGTCAGCAAGATCCACCGCCGCGTCAGCCAGCGCATGTTCGCGGACCTGCTGCCCGGCTTCCATGAATCGGAAATCCCCATCGGCAGCGTCACCAACGGCGCCCACATCGGCACCTGGGTAGCGCCCCAGTGGCAGGCCCGTTTCGACAACCTGTTCGGCGAGGACTGGCGCCGCCCGGGTTTCGACACCGCGCGCTGGGACAAACTGCAGGACCTCGCGAACTCCGAAGTGCGCTCGGTGCGGCGCGCGCTGCGCAATGAGCTGCTGGATGAGGTCGTGCGCCGCCTGCACGTCGCCGGCCGCCTGCGCGGCGAATCGTTCGAGCAGGCATCGCTGCTGCGCCAGGCGTTCGCCGAAGACGCCCTGGTGGTCGGCTTCGCGCGGCGCTTCGTGCCGTACAAGCGGCCGATGCTGGTGTTCCAGGACATGCGCGGCTTCGAGGCGCTGGTGCGCAACACCCAGCGGCCGGTGGTGTTCCTGTTCGCCGGCAAGGCCCACCCCGCGGACACCGAGGGCAAGCGGTTGATCCGTGAGATCTGGCAGCTCAGCCAGCATGAGCACCTGCGCGGCTCGGTGGTATTCCTGGAGGACTACGACCTGCGGCTGGCGCGCCGCATGGTGCGCGGCTGCGACGTGTGGCTGAACAACCCGCTGCGCCCGCTTGAGGCCAGCGGCACCAGCGGCATGAAGGCCGGCATGAACGGCTGCCTGAACCTCAGCATCCTGGACGGCTGGTGGGCCGAGGGCTACCACGGCGACAACGGCTTCTCGATCGACGGAGTCTCCTGGTTCGACGGCCGCGAGGTGCGCCAGGAGACCCGCGTGATCGACGAGGGCGTCCAGTCGGACGAGGCCGACTGCGACCGCATCCACTGGCTGCTGCGCCACGAGATCCTGCCTCGCTACTTCAGCGGCGACACGCGCCCCGGCGACGACTGGGTCCAGTTCGTGAAGCGCAGCATGATCACCACCCTGCGCGAGTTCAGCGCGCTGCGCATGGTGCGCGAATACAACGAGCTTCACTACGCGCCCTCCATTGAGCGCGCGGAACGGTTCTCACGCGACGGCTTCCGCCACACGCGCGACGTGGTGCAGCGCGACTACCGCATCAACAAGGCATGGTCGCAGGTGCGCTTCCTGTCGTGCGAGTTGGGGCTGCTCGCCGGCGGCCCCGTCTACCTGGGCGACAGGATTCCCATCGTGGCACGCCTGCGCCACCCGGGATTGAAGGCGGAGGATCTCGCCGTCGAGCTGATCACGGCCGCGCAGGACATCAGCGGTCACGAGCACGACCCGGTGGTCATGCGGCTCAAGTGCGTCGAGAAAGAAGGCGAAGACACCAGCACCTGGCAGGGCGAGTATCGGCCGGTGCGCACCGGCCCGCGCAGCTACGGTGTGCGCGTGCTGCCGGAGCGCGCCGAGGGCCGCAGCGGTGTTGATCTCGCGATCGGCCTGGTGCACTGGGCGTGACTCAATGCTGGTGGCTCTGCACGTAGGCCACGCAGTCGTCCAGGGTGGTGAGCCGCGGGTAGTCTTTCTCGGGAATCTCGAGGCCGAACTGTTTGGCCATCGCGATCACGAAGTTCAGGTGGTCCATCGAGTCGATGTCGAGCTGGTCGCGCAGGTCAACGTCCGGCTTGATCTCCGCGGCGTCGGCCTCGGGCGCGATCTTCAGCAGCAGGCCCACAATCGTGTCTTTCAGCTCGCTCATAGACTCTCCGGGTGTTCGAGCAGCCGGGCAATCGCCCGCAGGAACAGGCCGCCGCGGTGGCCGTCGCTGGCGCGGTGGTCGGCCGAAAGGGTCGCGATCACGCTGCGACGCGCGACCAGCTGGCCATCGATCACCAGGGCGCGCGACATCACGGCGCCGAAGCCCACCAGCGCCACCTGCGGCGGGTAGATCACGCCGTAGACGGCCTCGGGCCCGCGGTCTCCGAGGTTGGTGACGGTGATGGTGGAATCCGTCATCTCGGAAGCCTTCAGCGTGCCGTGGCGCGCGCGCTGCACCAGGTCGGCGAGCGCGGCCATCAGCTGCTCGAGCGACATGTCGTCGGCGTCATGGATGGCCGGCGCGATCACGCCCGAGTGCAGCGAGATAGCCACGCCCAGGTGCACCGACTCGCTCTGATTCAGCGCGCCGTCGGTCCAGTAGCCGTTCAGCTCCGGCACTTCCCAGATCGCGTGGGCCACGGCCTTCAGCAGCAGCACCGGCGACAGGATGCGTTCGGTGATCGGCCGCCCGGCATTCAGCTTCTCAAGCCAGTTCAGCGCCGGTTCCAGGTCAATGGTTTGCGACAGGTAGTAGTGGGGGATCTCGCGCTTGGAGCGGCTCATGGCCGCGGCAATCGCGTCGCGCAGGCCCTCCCGCTTTGACTTGTCCGCGCCGCTGGGCGGCGGCGGCGCTTTCTCCACGTGCGGCTCTTCGTGCTTGGCGGCCGCGCGTTCCACGTCGGCGCGGGTGATGGCGCCATCGATGCCGGTACCGCGCCCGATTATCGCCGGATCCACGCCCAGGTCCTTCGCCACCACGCGCGCCAGCGGCGTGATACGCAGGTGCGGCGCCTGGCCGGCGGACTTGGGTGCTGCAACCTTTACAGGCGCTGGCGGCGCTTTCGCCTTTTCCGGCGCCGGGACCGGCTTTGACTCGGCCGGCGCTTCGCCGGTCTGGCGAATGCGTGCGATCGGCGTTCCCACCGGCACCTTGCGCCCGGGCTCGACCAGGATTTCCTCCACCACGCCGTCGTGATCGGCTTCCACGTCGAAGGCGGCCTTGCTGGTGTCCACCTCCAGCAGCACGTCGCCCTTGCGCACGCTGTCGCCGGGCTTGACCTTCCAGGCGAGGATCTCGCCCTCGTCCATGTCCGCGCCCAGGGATGGCATGTTGAAGTCACTCATGACGCGCGATCTCCGTGGCGGCCTGCACGATCTGCTCCACGCTCGGCAGCGCCGCCAGCTCCATGTGTCTCGCGTAGGGGATCGGCACTTCGGCTGAGCACACGCGGCGCAGCGGCGCATCGAGCTCGAAAAACGCCTGCTCCACGATGCGCGTGCAGACCTCGGCCGCGAAGCTGCCGGTCTTCCACATCTCGTCGATCACCACGGCGCGGTGCGTCTTGCTGACCGTGGCGACGATCGCCGCGTCATCCAGTGGGCGCAGGGTGCGCAGGTCAAGCACCTCGGCGCTGATGCCCGCGGCTTCAAGCTGCCGCGCGGCCTCAAGCGCTTTGGGCAGGTTGCCGCCCCAGGTGATCAGCGAGACGTCGCTGCCCTCGCGGCGCACGGCCGCGTGGTCGATCTCAACGGCGCCGGCGTCGTCGGGCAGCTCGTCGGTCAGCGCGAGCAGGCCCACGTGCTCGAAGATGATTACCGGGTCCGGGTCGGCGAGTGCCGCCAGCAGCATGCCGCGCGCGTCAGCCACCGTGGCGGGCGCTACCACACGCAAGCCGGGCACGTGGGCGTACCAGCCTTCCAGGCTGTGCGAGTGCTGGGCGGCAAGCTGGCGCCCGGCGCCCATCGCCATGCGGATCACCAGCGGCACGGAAATCTGACCGCCCGACATGTGGCGCAGGGTGGCGGCCGCGTTCACGATCTGGTCCAGGGCCAGCAGGCTGAAGTTGACGGTCATGACTTCGACGATCGGTCGCAGCCCGCCCATGGCCGCGCCGATGCCCGCGCCGACGAAGCCGGATTCCGACAACGGCGCGTCGATCACGCGCTCGGCGCCGAAATGATCGGCCAGACCCTTCGACACCGCGTAGGTGCCGCCGTAGCAGTTGACGTCCTCGCCAACCAGGAACACGCGCGGATCCTCCGACAGCGCCTGGAAGTGCGCGTCGTGCAAGGCTTCGCGGTAGCTGAGCGTACGGCTCACGGCGCACCTCGCGGCGTGTAGACGTCCTTCAGCAGGTCGGATTCGGCCTCCCACTCCGCCTGCTCGGAGAACTGCACGGCGTCCTCGATCTCGCTTGCGATCTCCTGCTCCATGGCCTGCACGGCCGCTTCATCCAGCAGCCCCGCCGTCTCGCACTGCGCGCGGAAAGTGAGCAGCGGGTCCTTCTTCTTCCACTCACTCACCTCCGCCTGTTCGCGGTACAGCTCCGGGTCGAACATCGAGTGCGGCCGGAACCGATACGTGCGGCACTCCAGGAAGTAAGGCTTCAGGTCGGCGCGGATCGCGCTGATGGCGCGCTGCGCGGCTTCGTCAACGGCCAGCACGTCCATGCCGTCCACCACCTCGGCGCGGATTTTGTAGGCCTGCGCCTTGAGGTGGATGTCGGTCTGCGACTCCGAACGCGCCAGGGCGGTGCCCATCGCGTAGCCGTTGTTCTCGCACACGAACAGCACCGGCAGTTCCCACAGTGCCGCCAGGTTGAGCGCCTCATGAAACTCGCCTTCGGCGGCAGCGCCTTCGCCGAAGAAGCAGACTGAGATGGCACCTTTGTCCAGGCGCTTCCTGGCCATGGCCAGTCCAACCGCGATCGGCAGGCCGGCGCCCACGATGGCGTGGCCGCCCAGGAAGCCGTGCTGCACATCGAACAGGTGCATCGAGCCGCCGCGCCCGCGGCTGCAGCCCGCAACTTTGCCGTACATCTCGGCCATGATCGCGCGCATCGACACGCCCCGCATCAGCGCGTGGCCGTGCTCGCGGTAGGTGGCGCTGATCACGTCACGCGGCTCGAGGCGGCCGATCACGCCGGTGGCGATGGCCTCCTCGCCGATGTAGAGGTGCAGGAAGCCGCGGATCTTCTGTTGCTTGTACAGCTCACCGCAGCGCTCTTCGAAGCGGCGGATGCGTAGCATCTGCCGATACAGCGCGTGGCAGCGGGCTTGGTCCGGCAGCGTGCTCACTCGCTCTTCTCCAGCGTGGACAGGTCACCTTCCGGCAGGCCCAGCTCGCGCGCCTTCAGCAGGCGGCGCATGATCTTGCCGCTTTTCGTTTTCGGCAGTTCGTCGCGGAACTCGATCTCGCGCGGCGCCACCGCCGGGCCCAGCTGCTTGCGCGCGTGGGCCAGGATTTCGAGTTTCAACTCTTCGCTGGGCGCATAGCCGGCCTTCAGCGCCACGAAGGCCTTCACGATCTCGCCGGCCGTCTCCTCGGGGATGCCGATCACGCCCGCCTCGTTCACGGCCGGGTGCTCGACCAGCGCGCTCTCAACTTCAAAGGGCCCGATCAGGTGGCCGGCACTCTTGATCACGTCGTCGGAGCGGCCGACGAACCAGAAGTAGCCTTCGTCGTCGCGCTTTGCCAGGTCGCCCGAAACATACCAGTCGCCCTTGAAACACTTGCGGTAGCGCTCTTCGGCGCCGAGGTAGCCGCGGAACATGGAGGGCCAGCCGCGACGAATCGCCAGCTCGCCCTGCACCCCCGGTTGCTCGATCACGCGCGCAGTGTCGCCCTCGACGTGCAAGATCGCCGCCTCGATGCCCGGCAGCGGCCTGCCCATTGAGCCCGGCTTCACGTCCATGCTGGCGTAGTTCGAGATCATGATCGCGCCGGTCTCGGTCTGCCACCAGTTGTCGTGGAAGGGCATGCCGAACACTTCGTTGCCCCAGCGGACGGCCTCGGGGTTCAGGGGCTCGCCCACACTGGCCATGTAGCGCAGAGCGGACAGGTCGTGCGCCTTCACCGGCTCGGCGCCCAGCTTCATCAGGCGGCGGATCGCGGTGGGGGCGGTGTACCAGACGCTGACCTTCTGCCGCTCAAGGATGTCGTACCAGCGCGTGGCGTCGAACTCCGCTTCGTCCACGATGCTGGTCACGCCGTTGCACAGCGGCGCGATGATCCCGTAGGAAGTGCCGGTCACCCAGCCCGGGTCGGCCGTGCACCAGTAGATGTCGTCGGGGTGCAGGTCCAGCGCCACGCGGCCGCTGAAGTTGTGTGCGACCACGGCCTCGTGCACATGCATGGCGCCCTTGGGCGTGCCGGTGGTGCCGCTGGTGAAGTGCAGCAGTGCCAGGGTTTCCGGGTCGGTGGGGGTGATGGTGAACTGGTCGGAGGCGCGCTCCATTTCGGCTGGCAATGAGATGGCGCCTTTAGCTTCACCGTCCACCAGCAGCACTTTTAAACCGGGGAACTGGTCGAGCACGCCCGCAACCTTCCTCTGTAACAGCGCGTGCGTGGTGAGCAGCAGGTTGGCGCCGCCCAGGCGCATGCGTTGCGCGATGGGCTCAGGCCCGAAGGCCGAGAAGAGCGGCGCGAACACGCACTGCGCCTTGAGCGTGCCCAGCGCCGCCACATACAGCTCAGGTAAACGGCCGCTGAGGCAGAACACCTTGTCGCCGGGCTGCAGACCCAGGTTACGCAAAACGTTAGCAAAACGAGCGCTGCGGCGGGCCAACTCGGCGTAGCTCAGGTCGACGGTTTCGCCGGTTTTGCCCAGCCAGCGAATTGCCACATGATCGCCGCGGCCGTGAGCAACGTGACGGTCCACCGCTTCGTGGGCAATGTTGATTCCACCGCACGGCAAGCCGTCAATCAGAGCGCGGGCGTTGTCCCAGTTGAAAGCTTCGTAAGCGGAGACCCAATCAGGCAGGTTGGGCGGCAGACGGGACGCGGACTTCTGAATGCGTTGCACAGCCATGCCCGCGCCCTCAAGCCATTCCCGGATGCCATCTCACGAAATCGTAAACGCGGCGCAAGGCGGTTCGCGTCCGTTGCAAAGTCGAATGTTCAGCCGGTGCGCAGGGTTGCGTACCGGCGCAACAGGGCGGCGGGCAGCGGAGTCTGCAGCAGCCAGGTGATGCTCATCGGCCGCGAGCCCTCATGGTGCTGGTAGCGCACGGGACCCAGATAGGCATAGGCGTCGCTGGGGTTCTCGCGTACGAACAGCAGGAAGCGTGCGCCGTTGCTTGCCTGCTCGCGGTAACGACGGCCGGTAGGGGAGTCAGCACTGACAGTGCTCTGGCTCTGCCAATGGAACAGCCGCTCGCTGATGGCGTAGTCCGCGTAGCGCGTGGTGGGGGAGAAATGCTTTTCGGACTTGTTCAATGTCACCAGGAACAGCTCGGTGTTGTGCTCCGGAAGCCACAGGACACCCTCACGGAAAGGCCGGCGTCGGGCCGGCGTCCACTCACCCACGGCGGTCAGGATCTCATCGCGCTGGTAGCGGCGGTGCAGGTGCAAGGGCCAATCCGCCGGCTCGGCGGCACGCGTCGGGGCAAGCGGCAGGTTCTCAAGTTTCAGCCTGCAGAACTGGCGGCACTCATCGGCAGCGACCGGGTCCGCGAGCAACTGTTCGATCGGCCAATCCGGTGTCACGTCATCCAACTGCTCTGCGCGTGCCAGCCGGAAACCGAGCATCAGCAACTGCCGGCGTTCGGCTTCACTGTGAGGCGCATCGCCATCCAGCGCCCGCAGGAACAGCTCCAGGCGCGCAGGGTCGTCCACGTGCAGGATGCGCTCCAGCCTTGCGCCCAGGTCGGGAGCCGCGGAGGAAGCCGGCAGCAGCCCCGACTCGCGCAGCAACGCGCTCCAGCCGCCGATGCGTTTCTCGTACAGGTCCGAGAGTTCGAGGCCCTGTGCTTCCAGGAATGCCGCCAGGGTCGGCACGGCGCCGCGCTCGCGGGTCAGCTCCTTCAGCTCCAGGGCAAGCTGCGTACGGCGCGGCTTCACGGCCTGCTTCAGGTTTTCCAGGATCGTCTTGCAGGACTCCCGATCCAGCTGCATGTGGCAGCCGCTGGGCAGGCTGGGGAAGCCGTGCTCGACGGCCTCGGCCAGCTTGCCGCGCGGGATGCCGGTCAGCGCTCGTAGCTTCAGGTCAACGCGGTACTTCTGGTGCATCTGGCCGATGAAGTCCAGCACCAGCGTGCTGGACTTGCCGGCGCTCAGGCGCAGGCCGCGCCCCAGCTGCTGCAGGAACACCGTGGGGCTTTCGGTGGGGCGCAGCAGCAGCAGGCAGTCGGCCTCGGGGATGTCCACGCCTTCGTTGTAAAGATCGCAGGTGAAGATCACGTTGATCTCGCGCTCGCGCAGGCGCCGGATCGCGCTGCTGCGCTCTTCGGTGTCGGAGCCGCCATGCACCTCGATGGAAGGGATGCCCGCCTGGTTGAATTTCTCGGCCATGAACTTCGCGTGTTCAACGCCGACGCAGAAGCCCAGCACGCGCGCGTCGCGCGGGTGGCCGTGGAAGCGCGTGAACTGCTCAAGCACCAAAGCGGCGCGCATGTCATTACCTGTGTAGATGCCTTCCAGCTCAGCGGTGTCGTAGCCGCCGCGGCTCCAGCGCAGGCCGCGCAGGTCCGTGTTGTCGTGGATGCCGTAGTACTCAAAGGGCGTGAGCAGCTGGCGCTCGAGCGCGTCCCACAGCCGGATCTCGGCCGCCACGCGACCATCGAACCAGTGCAGGATGTCCAGCCCGTCCGCGCGCTCCGGCGTTGCCGTGAGGCCGAGCAGAATGCGGGGGCGAATGCCGTCCAGCAGCCTGCGGTAGGTGGCCGCCGCGGCGTGGTGGAATTCGTCTACCACGACGTAGTCCCAGTGGCTTTCCCCGTAGGCGGCAAGCAGGTCGCGTGACTGCAGGCTCTGGATGGTCGCGAACAGGTGGTCGTGGCTGGATGGGCTGCTGCCGCCCTTCAGGATTTCGCCGAAGCTGCCGTCGCGCAGCACGTGCCGGAAACTGTTCAGCGCCTGGCCCAGAAGCTCTTCGCGGTGCGCAACGAACAGCAAGCGCGGGCTCAGGCCATCCGCGCCGATCTGGCGGCGGTAGTCGAAGGCCGCCACCATCGTCTTGCCCGTGCCGGTAGCGGAGACCACCAGATTGTGTGTGTGGCCGCGCAGTTCGCGCTCGGCCTGCAGCTGATCCAGGATTTCCTGCTGGAAGGGAAAGGGTTCCAGCTTCAGCGCGAAGCTGGATGAAGTGTCCGGCCTGGCGCCGCGCGCATCCGCGAGGGCATTTTCGACGCGCGCGCGCGAGGCGGGGTTGTCCGGGTCGTAGGCTTCGAATTCGCCGTCTTCCCACAGGCTCTCGAAGGCGCCGCGGAAACGCTCGATGATGTGCGGCGCGTCGGCCTGGCAGGCCTTGAGCGTCCATTCAAGGCCGGAGTCCAGCGCGCTGGCCGAGACGTTGGCCGAGCCGACGTAAGCGGTGTGGAACCCGCTCTCGCGTCGGAACAACCAGGCCTTGGCGTGCAGGCGGGTGCGCCGGTGATCGTGAGAGATGCGGACCTGTGTGTTGGGCAGTCGCGCCAGCCAGTCCAGCGCGACGGTTTCGGATGCACCCATATAGGTGGTGGTGAGAACGCGCAGGGGCTTGCCGTCGCGCGCCAGCTTTTCAAGCGCTTCGCGCAGGCGACGGATGCCCTGCCACTTGATGAAGCTGACCAGGATGTCAACGCCGTCGGCGCTGGCGAGTTCCGCGAACAGCTCTGCGCCGAGCCGCGGTTCGCCTTTCGCGCCGGTCAGCAGCTCGCTCTGAGAAAGCGGTGTGGTCGGGCGCGCCGGAGTCTCGCTCTGTCGGGAAACAGACAGCAACTGTTGCGCGGGCGGCACGATTTCGACGTCTCGAGTGCCGCCGCGGGCTGAGGTGCGCAGCAGTTCAATGATCTGGTTGCACAGCCGCAGTTGCTGTTCCACCAGGTCGCCTTCGGAGGCGTGCAGGTGAGGCAGCAGACGCCGCATCTCGGATGCCACGTGATGCGACAGCACCTCGGCGCTGTCGGCCCGGTCCAGCTTGCGCAGCTGCGGCCGCCGGTGCGAAGCGCCAAGCTGCGCCAACCTGGCTTGCAACTCGAGCGTCACCAGTTGTTCGTAGAGCCCGTCCGGGAGTTGCGACATTCAGCCAGGATGGCTTGCACCACGAAAAAGGGCCAGATGGTTGCGACAGCGCCCCGCGCAAAAACGCGCGAGGCACGAGCCTGTAAGGTCCGCCGGTAAAAGCGCCGTGGCGGAAGGTCGCGACAAGATGAAAGACTGCCTGCACTACCTAAGGCCGGATGGACCCGAAACGTTGGATGCAGCCAGCGAAGCACCACTCACGGACAGGAAAGTACGCGCGCAAGCACGAGAGGGGAGTAGTCGTCGCAGCGAAAGAAACACCACCGGTGCCAAAGGAAAACCGCCAGCTTCAGCAAACTGCTCCAGCTGGCGGCGTGCGTATGGAGCGGGCGAAGGGGTTCGAACCCTCGACCACCTGCTTGGGAAAGAGTATCTTGGCCGTTTTCGGACGCCACTGCAATCGCGGCTGTCGCGCTGCAAAGCCTAATTAGAGCCTTTTGGCCTACCAACGGCTACCAACAGTTATAATCTTCTAGCAACGCTTGGGTAGACTATGGGGTTGGCTAACATGGCTTTCATTTCTCGGCGCATACAGGCGAAGAAGCCAGTTTGGCGGATCGTCTGGCAGGACAAACGGAAGGGTGACGGCCGAGCTGGCCGCAGGGAAGCTGATTGCTTGAAGGGTGACCACGCAGACGCGCTGGAGGCGCTAAAGAAGGAGAAGTACCAGCATGAGGCAGTACCGAAGGCCATAACTCAGCTCATCAATGGGGCGACGACACAGCGACAGCGAAATCAGCTGCTTCTGGCGTATGAGGCCCTTGAGCGTCAGAGCAACCAACAGGCAATTGAGGCAAGGCTGGAAGAAGTTCGGTTCGAGTTAGAAGCTGGACTGGTGGACCTGATGAAAGGGCATCTGGCGTCGCTGCGTGAAAAGCAGCGTAAGCCCGGCGACGGAAAGCGTGGAACTAAGGCGAAGAAGACCAATGACGCTTACGCGCTCGCGTTTGGCTACTTCAGGCAGTACTTGAACGAGAAGAGCCTCGGCAGCATGACGTGCGGGAGCCTTCAGCCGCGACACCTCACCGAATTCGCAGACTGGCTGGAAACTGTGGAGGGCAGGAAGACGAAACAGCAGCTGTCCGATGCCACATACAATCAGGTGATTCGAAGCTTGAAGGCATTCCTGCGGGCCGTCGGATCGGAGCTGAACGGCGTGCGGTACTTCCGGCGTCCGTTGCCCGTGCTCCTGTCGTCGTTTCGGACGAGGGCGACCGGCGACATGAAGGAGCCGCGTCATTTCAGCGCCGCGGAGATCCAGCGGCTACTCAAGCGCGCCTGGGATCTGGACCACGAGACGGTTCTTGAGGTGAAGCGCTCCAAGAAGAAGCTCAACAACCAGGAGCGCTTCCAAATGGCCACCGAACGGACGGCGATATTTCCGTGGCTGGTCCTGCTGCTTCTTACAGGAGCGCGACCGCATGAGCTCGCCGATCTTCGCTGGAGGGACTTCGACGCCGAACGTGGGATGCTGATCTTGACGTCGACCAAGTTGAAGCGCCGTCGATCAGCAAAGGGCCGTCGTCTTGTGCTCAATGATGTTCGGTGGCCCATCTCTCCGACACTGATCCAACTGCTGAAGGCGTGGGGGGAGGGAGCCAACTCAGAAGACTTCATCCTGGAGGCTGATCCACGAATGAAGACCAGGGCCGTGCCTCGCCGAGCTTGGAGACGACTTGCAGAAGGTACAGAGCCCCGAATCCGGGCCTACGACGCAAGAGCAAGTTGGGTCACGTGGATGGTTGGACAAGGTCATCCGCAGCCGATCGTCGCACTGCTGGCCGGCCATCGTCCCGATGTTCAGTCGGAGCACTACCTCACACTTCCAGTTGATGCCAACCAGGCGCCAGATCTGGAAACCGCGATGGGCGTAACTGACATCCTCAGGAAGGCGTTGGAAGAGGCCGTAAAAAATCGTGAAAAAACATAGGCGGATTCGCTTGATAAGTTTGATCTCGTGATGACCCTTGGAGTGTGAAGGGTAACTCGAAACGCGTTGAGCAACTCACTGAGTCCATGCGCGAAGCACTGGACGGGCGCTTGTTCGTTACCATCCGCGAGGCCGCGAACCTCCTTGGGCTCTGCCAGAACACGGTCCGAGCCGCCATCTACGATGGCCGGCTCTGCGGCGCCCGAATGGCCGTGAACGGCCCTGTGCGCATCTGGATCCGTGAACTCGCCCAGTTCATCTGCGCCTGCGAGGCTAAGAGCCTGCCCATGTGCGCACCCCCGCGCCGCAAGAAGCCGAACAGGAAGTGGAGCTAAAGGGAAGGCGGCACCATCCAGTGGTAGATCAACACAGTCATTCCTGCTGGCAAGCGCCGGGTTGTGCAAGCCAGGTTGGCTGGCAGGGCAATCAGGCACCTAACGGTCGAACATGAAACGCCACAGCAAATCCAAACAACCATCAAGCCCGGTGCATGCGGGTGGCTGCACAGCTGACGAACTGGATGCGGCGTTGCGCGCTGAGGGCGTGCCTCTGCTGCTTACAGTGCACCAGGCTGCCGCCGCCGTTTGCTCGCACTACCAAACGTTATGGTCCAGCATTCAGGCCGGTGTGCTGAAGGCGCACAAGCAGGGCGGGCGCTGGCGCATCATGCGCCGGGACCTGGCGCGCTGGTCCCTGCACAACGCCCATGCCACCCTCGGTGGCCGTTACGACAAACGAGTGAACCAATAATGTCGATACACTCACCTGATCGCGGTAGGTTGCAAAGCCAGACGAAAGTCGTTGAGGCAGGACGTCGCATTCTCCTGCCGGCGGACGCCTGTCTCTGCACCCCGGCCGGTGTCAGGCTGGCAGCAGAGGTCGGCCGCCCCGACCCACGCGACGGCGGTCAGGCGCTGCGCTTGACCCTTGTCGAGACCGAGATGGGTTTGCGCGCGCGTGTGATGCCCACAGCAACGTTCCTTGTTCTGACCGGTACAGGAATCGTGCGACGCGACGCGCGAGCCATCCGCGTCGGGGACCATCTCTTGGCACCCTTCGGCAGGAACTGGCATGGAACAGACACCTGTTTGCGGGTGGCGCAGTTCCATGCCGTAACCAGTGCCAAGCAGTCGTTGCTGGTCGACAACTTAGACGAACTGACCGCGCGCGCTTTGGGCTACATTGTCAGTGAGGGCTACAAGGCGAAATCCGGTGCTTCCAGGGTGGTCAGCGTGTCGCAGAACATGTCGGCTTCCGATGTGGTGTCTGACATGAAGGACTGCCTGACCCACAGTTTCGGAAACGCAGTCAAACAGACTTTCCGGGATGGCGTTGCCCACTTTCGGATGTCACGCAAGGACATCTACCGGTGGCTTACCGAGCAGGGCGTTGGGGACGGTTCAGCGCGCATGGCAGTTCCCCTGGTCGTGCGGACTGCGCCTCTGGCTCTCAAATGCCAGTTCCTTCGAGCATTCTACGAGGGTGATGGTTCTATCTGGTCGGAAGGTCGGTCGACATGCGTGAAGTTTGCCAGCAAGTCCAGACTGCTGGTGCGCCATATTCAGCACGAACTGCTGAATATGGGGATCGCTGCGTTTGCTGGAGCAGAAGACAAAGGCGAGTTTGGCCGGTTTCCGAATTTGCAGCTGGCCGCATACCGCCACATTGAGGCATTCGACCGTCACATTGGCTTCGTTTCCGCACGCAAGCGAGGCGTTGTCCGCGTGAAACCCGGGCACGCCAGATCGTGCGTCTTCCGCGACATCCCTCAAGCGGAGCTTGAGTGGTTCGCTGATCATCTACATGGCCGTGAACGCGAGAAATTGCGGGAGTGCTACCGTACAAACACAACAGTTCGCTTCGGCGACACGCGCTGGCCCCTTGTGGAAAAGTTCGCGTGCCCAGTACGCACGCCTACATACTGGGCGCTGCGTGATGCTTCACTGGTGAGCGTAAGGGTGGAGCGCTTGGGCATCGCCAAGGGCGTTCCGCTGGTTGAGCTGGACAAGGCGGAGTCCACCTTCAGGACAGTGGATGGCTTGGTCCTGAGGCCATAGTCAGACAGTATCGGAGAAAAAGCGCCTGTTGCTTCTGGAATGATCGTCTTGCACCACTCCATGACCGCCGGCTTCAGGTACACGATCTCGGCGTTCATTTCCGGGTTGACGACTTCCTTCTTCGGCTTTCCGTCTTCACCCAGGACAACCCGACCGTTTTCGTCGACGACTTCGCGCATACCGTCCTTACCCTCACCCCAGTTGTCGACGATGTGGACGTCGGCCCGGATGGGCACGGGAAGGTCGAACCACGGGTACTCCATGCAGTACTTGAGCAGCTGCGCTATTTCGACAGCAACGCTTTCGTGAGCTTCCACGCTGACTTCGTCGTGGACCTGCATGACCGGGAACACCTTGTCGACGTACCGCGGATTGAGCACCACGTAGCGCCAGAACGCCCGCAGGGCCATCTTGAACACATCGGCCGCGGATCCCTGCACCAGGGTGTTGAGCACGTTGCCTTTGGACACGTAGGTGTCGACGCGCTCTTCCTCGCCGGTGTCCGGATCCGTGATGTAGTCGTAACGGTCCCAGTGACGCATGCGGCCGCTGAACGGGATGCGCCAGGAGCGCACCTTGTACCGGCGCCACATTTCGCCCAGTGTGTCGAGCATGGACGCCACGTTCTGGCGAATCTCGAAGTAACCTTCGTGGGTAGCCTTTGCAGTCTCGAAGTCCAGCTGGTACAGACGCGCGAAGGAAGTTGCAGATTGTCCATAAACCAGCCCGCGACAGGGGGCACGCGATTGCCAGGATCTGTCGCTCACCCATGTACAATCGTCAGGACGATTCGGAGGCTGCCATGAATGACGAGGAAGTCGAAGTGTTTCTGGGCCTGCTGGACGGCGTTGAGGGTTACGTCGCCGAGACCGGCTACCCGCGCTACTGGGACCCGGATGTCATTGAACGTGCGCGCCGTCTGGCGAACGATTTCAGACCGCGAACAAGCGGCGCAGACGGCGAGTGAGCCTGTCGGGATGCTTCAGTTCGCACTGCCACACGACGAGAACGCGCCAGCCAGCTTTGCGGAGCGCACGTGCCTGTTTGCGGTCCCGGGCTACATTGCTCGCGAACTTACGCTGCCAGAAAGCCCGCCGCGACTTGGGAGAGGACGCAAGCGCGCAACCCTTATGTCGATGCCAGAAGCAACCGTGCACGAAGACTACCGTCCCATGCCTGGCAAGCACCACATCCGGGCGTCCCGGCAACTTCTGGTCATGAAGCCGGAACCTCAACCCCATTCGGTGCAGAATCGACCTGACCATGCGCTCCGGGCCCGTGTCACGCCCCTTGATGCGTGACATGTTCCAGCTTCGGCGCTTCTTGCTGATTCTGTCCGCCATCTGGTTCTCTTACCGTCACGTTGCCGAACAAGGCCACGAACATCGTCTCTGCAATCTGCTTGGCCAGCAACGGCGGGACGGCGTTGCCCACCTGCCGGTATTGCTCGGTCCGCGGGCCTTCGAAGAAGTAGTCATCCGGGAATGTCTGAAGGCGGGCTGCCTCGCGCACCGTCAGGCTGCGGCACTGCGTCGGATCCGGATGAATGAAGTAATGCCCGTCCTTGGAAATGTGGGACACCACGGTTGTTGAAGGCCTGCTCTCAAGCTGTACGCGGAAGCGGTCAGCAAAGTTGATGTGACCATTCCGGTCGCCAGTGGCGTTCCGGTGTTCCGGAAGAAGGGACGGGGGGAAATCGTGAAGGTCGGGCGACTCATTGTGCACCCCCGCATGGCACGCGGCGAACAAGTAACGCGCCAGATCTGCCGAGATGTGGGAACGCGATTCGTGATTGCACGCGCCGCGAAGCTCGTTGCTGTTGTACCACCGCCACAGTTCCGAGTTCCGACTGTGCCGGGCCATGCTGCAGCCGACGAAGTTTCCGCCTTTTCCCAGCGTATACTGCAGACCTGAAAGTGCTTTGATCATGGAGCTGCGCGTCGCTTGCCCGCCAGCAGCTTTGGCCACTGCTTCAAGCACCTTTTCGCCCAACGCCCCGTGTATGGCTTCGGCCCAGGCAGTGCCGGAATCTTCCCCTTCGCGCCGCGACAAGCCACTGCGCAGTGCGGGCAGGCCCCGGATTGCGTCTGCCAAGGTCGGAGTTTCACCTGATAGCTTCAGCTGCATTATTCGCCGCGGCTCGACACCCTTTCGGATGCCCACAATGATCAGTCTGTGCCTAGCCTGCGGGATGCCGAACTTCTCGCACTCGACAAGAAAGTCGGCTGGCACGGGCTCATTGCCGATCAGGGTTCCTTGGGACCGGGGTTGCAACGCGCAAAGCTGGTATCCGGCTTCGCGCAAGTCCGCCAGGATGTGCTCAACAATGCGGTCTTCCCGTACCTTGGCTGACAGCAGCCCCTTGACGTTCTCCATCACAAACGCCGTCGGCTGGTGCTTGCGCAGGATGCGCAGGTATTCGTGGTACAAAAAGTTGCGCTTATCTTTGGCGTTGCGCTTCCTTCCATTTCGGGCGCGGCCCACAAGCGAGTACGCCTGACAGGGCGGGCCGCCAACCAGCATCCAGTCGACGCCATCGTCGCCCAGTGCCTCATCGATTCTCCGGTCTACTTCTTTCGTCGACACCTTTCCCAATTCGGCGCGGTAGGCGACCGCAGCGGCCGCAGCCCACTCTTGCGGGAACTCATCGCCAAGTGTTTCGCGCGATACGTTCCCGCGAAGGTACTGATAGTAAGCCTTCGGAACCTCTCCATGCGGGAATTGGCGGTAGAAGCTCCGCAACTCAAGCGTTCGGTGTGCGTGTTGATCGCACTCAACGGAAAGAACAACGCGATATGGTGAAGCAGAAGGCCGGAACGCCCCGGAGAACCCCTCGCCAAGGCCGCCGGGGCCGGCAAACAGGTCTATGACGGGGATTTTCGGGTCGTTAGCCATGTCCTGACCTGATTCCCTTCATGCGCACTGTACCAACGCCCTGAAGCACTGTGCCAACGGGGCGTGTGCATTGGTTTTTCAGCGCCGGGGCTTCAGGTCAACAGCCCCGAAAAGAATCCCATTCCGGGATCATCCGGCGTACCGACCAGAAACGCCCGATCCAGCAGGCGGTTGCCCTCTTCGCAGCTGGTTTCAGGGAGCAACGAGCAGGCGTGACAGGCCGCCAGATTCAGGCTGTCCGCGCCCTGACCTTTCGACTCGATGCACAACGGGTCGGCCGAACACCACAGAGCCGCCTGCAGGGCGTCTTTCACCATGCGGCCGAAGGTTTCCGGCTCTGACTGGCGAACCAATCCGCCCAAGGTGCCTTCACAGTCGCCCGCCGCCGTGTAGATCAGGACCCCCGTCATGGAAGCGCCTGCGCCGTCGTCTTCATTGCTGTAGAGACGCTCGCGCAGGGACGAACTGCCGTATCCGCACTCGAAGCTGAGCTGACGGATCAGTACGTGGGCAAGCGTATGCAGCAGGTAGAACTTCGGCAGGAGCATTCTTTGGCGGCTGCGTTTGCGCCCGGCCGCTGCCTGGTTCTGCCTTTGCGTCAAGGTCTGAGCCCGCTCCAAGACCGCCTTTTGAGAGGCCCACTTGCCGACCGCCTTCTCGTCCAAGGTGAAGAAAATACCCTCACCATAGACCCGGTTCGCCGGCAGCCAGTTCTTTCGTGCCAGGCTAAGGGACTTTCGGTCAGTGTCACCGTCAAGGCGGGAAATGCCGATCAAGGCGCGAGTTTCGGCCAAGCGGTCGACCCGTACCAGCCTGTCAACATAGCCTGCCACACCGTGACCGATCTTTGACCGTTCACAAACGGTTGCCGAAAACTGTTCGTCTTCCTGCTTCTCCGGCTGGCAAAGCGCTTTGTACTCGGCATACCGGTACTCAGTTTCGGTCTGATCCGGGCTGCCTTTCAGCTTGCCCGAGGACCTGAGGCGAACAAAGTCAATGAGTTTTCCGGGGTCCAGTCCCGGTGAGGTGTCCACAAAGAGCTTCACTATGCCGGGATCGGGTTCGCCCCCTGGCTTCAGGTTCATCGTCAGCATCGCCCATTTCTGGGGGTCCGAGAGCAGCTGGTAGTAGCGGCTTGAGAACGGCGGAATCAGGATCGAGCTGACTACTTCTGCGAAGTAGACGTTTGATGCCCCACGCTGGACCATATGTGGCCTGCGTGCGCACTTCTGTTTGCCGTTTGGCCCCAGCCACGGGCGTTCACCGGGGCAATCGTATCCAAAGATGCCATTCTCACCCGTTGCGCCGGCCAACGAACGCCCCTTCCCGCAGTTGACGCACTTCAGATAGAGCCCTCCCAGGTCGGCACGGTCGGTGCTGATCAGCTTCAGGTGTGGCTGATCGCACACTTTGACGTGTCTGAGCTCTCCGCCAGCCTCCTTGTGCGCCCAGAGCAGCCATGGAAAGTCCGAGATATGCCCGGCGTCGCACGCCACTGCAAAGCGCAGCGGCACGACCCGTACCCACTTCTTTTTATCCGCCTTGCACCGATCGCAGTGCGCAAACTTGTGGGCATTCCATTTGACTTCAACAAGTGATTTGCAACGTGGACACTGATGCCATAGCGGAAATCGAACCGCCGGCACTTCGGCACCTTCTCCCGCGTCGTCAGGCTTTGCCGGCGGCAGGCGTAGTTTCTCGACGCCGAGGCGCGTGGCCAGTCGTTCATCATGCACCTCGTGGCAGTCTTCTTCGGGCCACTCGTCCAGCCCGGCGACCATCACGGATTCGCCAGGAAAATCGATCATGGCGCCGATTCCGAAAGGCGAGATCAGCTGCCCACGCCGAACCGGGTAGCTGTACCAATCAACCTTGGTCGGTTGCCATTTCTTCGCCATCGGCATTCTCCGGGGTCAGGTGGCTTGCGTAGTTGGGCCTGATTCTCAGGCGGCACTCGACGTCAACATTGCGCATGCTGGTCGGCGTCGGAAATGGAACGTCAAAGGACGGTGCACCAAGGCCTTCCTTGTAGGCCTGAACGGCGCTTGGCGGATAGAGCAGGTGATCGCTTTCGTCCTTGGTCATCCATGCCTCTCCCCACTCAGCGCGGTCCGGGCGGTTGGTCCAGATCTGAATGATCAAGTCAAAGCGCGTCACCAGGGCTTGGATGTAACGCGGCAGTGTGCCGGCACGCTTGGCCCGTTCCACAAGCCAAGACTTCATCTTTGCAGGCCAGGGGTCACTCGGCTTCAGATCGGCCGGCTTGCTGCAACCCATTTCCTGTCGCGCGACGATGACGATCAGCGCGTGGAGGGCGCGGTCAATCGCCGGAATCGAGTAGGGTGTCACGCTGGTCGGCTCAACGAACCGGTAGAACGATTCGTGGTACGTCCGGAAGTGTTCGTAGTGCGACCTGTCGCGTGACTTGCCAGGCACATAGAGCGGAACAACCAAGCCTGGAGCCTGTTTGTCGTCACGGCCGACGCGGCTGGTAGCCTGAATGTATTCGGATGTGCTCTTCGGCTGCCCCGCAACCGCCATCAGGCCGAGGCGAGGAACATCTACGCCAACCGAAATCATGTTTGTGGCCAGAAGAACGTCGATCGCACTGGAATCGCCCGCCCGCCCGTGTTCAAGGCGTTCCAGCACTTTCGGAATCTCATCACCACGCTTGCGGCTGGTAAGCTCCTCGGCCCGGAGAAACGGACGCCCGGTGTCCTTGGACAAGCCCAGCCGCCGCCGAATCACGCCCAGATGTTCGCGAACGTCCGCCTCCACTAAAGTGCCGCCGCGCCCGAGCTCCCTTAGGCTGTTGAAGTACCACACCAAAGTCCAGTACGCGTCGCGGCTACTTGGCTCAAGTCCGGCAGGTAAGTCCATCCAGCTGATGCCGAATGACAGCGAAGCAATGGCTTGGCGTGACAATGTGGTAAATGAGGGTGCCGCACTGCCAAGAACGCCGACGTAAAGCCTGCCGGGGGCGTCAGTCTTCTCCTTGGCGAACCACGAGTCCGTCATAGACAGTGCCGCGGGGGGAAACACTACGGTGCTTCGGTCGAACAGCGATAGGCACTGTTCGCCGGCTCGGCGAATTGTGGCAGTAGAAGCCACGATCTTGGGCGGTCTGTTCTGGCTGCATAGACGGTCGATCACGGCTTCATACAGCCCCACGATTGTGCCCAAGGGGCCTGAAATTAGGTGCAGTTCGTCCTGGATGATCAGGTCCGGGCCGTGAATATCGGCGCCATCGCCGCGCAAAAGCACACCGGCCCGGGGGTTCCACGCAAGCATGGCGAATTTGTCAACCGTTCCCAACAAGAGTGTGGGTGGCTCTTCGTAGATGTCCTCGTCAATGACGCATGCCGGGATTCCGACCACTGGTGCCTTTTCTCGGCTGCCGGGGCACCGCTGGTCGGGACAGAAGAACTTTACGGTCATTACGCCGTTGACCTTCGTCCGGTGGTAGCCGCGGTTGCTGCGGTCATCGAGCTGACACTTGCACCAAGGACACTTCAACAGCTGAAAGTTGTGGGACTTGTCCTCGTCCTTGATCCAGGCTGTCAGGTTCTGGATGGCCGCTTCCCGGTAGTTCGGCGTCAGCGACGAGCCCGCCCACAGTCCGATGGTGACAGGCACACGACCAAGCAGTTTCGATTCGCGGTGCCTGATGAACTCGCAGGCCATGATCAGCGCTGCAGCGCGCTCGAACTGCTGTGCCGTAAGCAGGCGCAGCGTATATCGCATGAGTACAGCGCAGCCCCGTACTTCCGGCTGACGCATTCGCCTGAGGAAGATGGTGAATGCCGTAAGGCCGAGATACGCCTCGGTCTTGCCGCCGCCGGTTGGAAACCAGATCAGGTCAACTAGGTCGCGCTCACCTGCGGGGTCGTGTTTGCCACTGGCTATCGACCTTAGATTCATCAGAAGAAAGGCTAGCTGGAACACACGCCACCGGCCGCGCGAAGATGCCGTGTCAACGGCGTGTTCGGCCGGCGACATGATGTTCCGCCGTACGTCTGGTCGCTGTTGCAGCCGCATGGCTTCGTTGGTCAGCATGAACGCACGCATCAGCTGGGCATCCTGAGCCAGAATGTCCAAGCCACCTTGAATGCGTTTGAGGCAGTCGCCGCACTTTTCGAGATTTCGCGTCGCAGCGTCTTTATGTTCCCCGGGCAGTCCAGCTGCTTCCTTCCGTCGTTGGGCAAGCCAACTGCCGTACTCATCCGGCAACGCCTTCAGCGCTTCCAGAATCTGCGTCGGCTTGACCGTGCCTTCTTTGCCAGCCAGAAAGTGCATGTCGTAAAGGTCGTGGGTACCGCTGCGCGGCTCCAACGCGTAGACCTTCGTCTGGGGCAGTACTGCGGTTTCAACCCAAGGTGATCGCCCATCGACCACGTCGGCAGATGGCGGCCACTCCGCGGCACACCCGTGACCGATAGCAAAGGAGCGGCGATGCCGGTAGAGAAGCGCCAGTTCTTCTTCCTCGGGGTCGCTTATCCCCTGGTGGTTCAACCGGTACTCCAGAATGCTGCGTTCGCCGCTATCGCTGCTGACACGAAAACCCATTTGGAAGAAGCACTCGTCAGCGCCCCCGCGCTTACCGGTAGACTTTTGGCGGCTGTTCCAGACCGCAACTGTCACCAGACACTTGCCGCCACCCTGATCCCGCAGAATCACGTCAGCGGTCAGCTCGGGAAGCAGTGCCTGTCGAATCACGGTCGGCTTGCCGTTCGCGTCAGTGTTTGCGGTGAAGTTCAGGGCAACCGGCGCGGCAGGCTGTGTCAATTCCTCTAACGGCTTACGCTTCCACAGCGTCCGACCGCCTTCGCCCTTCTCTTCCAAGCGCTCATAGACCGCCCCGTTGACGCGGACCTCAAGCTTCGCCTCAGCCCTGCAAACGAAGGACAACCCCATTGCGGACGGCATGTGCGCATTCGCCAGCTGGGCTGGGGTATCCAGCAGCGAATCCGGGGAATCTTCAGGCCCGAAAGTTGGCTTCCTTTGTTGCGTCGAGTCGTCTTCCTCGGCCTCGGCGTCGTCTTCAGGCGGTGCCTGTTCGCCAATACTGACTTCACCGTCACCGGCATCCGGAATCTCGTCGACAATGTTGCCACCCGGAAACAGCACACCTGCCGAGTATCGCAGCGTAGGCGGTTCATCAAGAACTTCGTGCTGATCTTGAGGGCCGACAAGTTCCCAGTGCAGAAAGTCCACGACCTTCTGACGCAGTTGCTCAAGCGGCGTTCCGCTAGTTCCAGTCATGACACGCTCCCCCGATGCCTAGGCTCCATCGACTTGATTCAACCGCCGCAGTGCCCGTCTGGCTACCTGAACAACTCCTGTGTCAACAAGGTTGACCTCGGCGACAACCAGCCCGCCTCCGAAGTCGCCGGTAAGGCGATTGTGCTGCTGTCCTGCCTTGTGCAGCAGCGCCTTGGCCAGCGCGGTAGAGGCCTGAAGGTGTTTGCCCCTCAGATGCCCGATCGCGGCCACACACTGCTTGAGGCCTTTGCGCAATTCAGGGTCTTGGGTAAGCGACAAAATCTGCTCGACCTCTCTAGTGTAGGACTGTGGGCCGATGAGGCTGTCGTCGGCCAGCCACTTGCGCACCGTCATCACGTTACGCCTGCAGCCCACTTTCGCCAGGTGCGCGGCAACGTCCACCGCGGAAAGGTGCTGTGCATCCCGGTAGCGAACCAGCGCCTGTTGCCACAATGCCGCTTCCGTGCGGTGGAGGCCAGCCGATCCTGGAGCCTCTGACTCCATCAGCAGGTCGGCCTGTGACCGAATCGCGTCGGCCTCTGAGCCGGTGTGGAAGAGAACAAGATCGCCGTCGGAAAGCTCGCTGACGGGTTTGTAACGAACCCGAACGCTTTGCGCCTGCTCCGGTGGTGCCCTCAGCACGTCGGTGACCGCTTGTGCGGATCCGTCGCGCTCAAAGAAAGCGAACTGACCGTCCTTGAAGGTGACCACGACAGCGTCAACAAGGTCTCCGGCGGACGCGCCTTGGCGGGAAGACTCGCCAGCACGGCGAGCGCTGGCACGAATCAGTTTGAGCTCCAGATTCTGCAGCATGTCGTCCGGGGCCGGCGGCAGCGATGCTGCCGGCGGGACGACGATCGTAGTGCGACGGGTGTTTCGCCGAAACGAACCACCAACAGCCTCAACGACCCCCGGGGCGGTATGGACCTGCTCTTGGCGTGCTTTCCACCGTTCATGGTGTTTCTGCTCGAAGCCCCAGAGCAGCAAGTGCGTGGATCTGCCTGCCGGCGGGTTCAACAGCCTGGTCATGACGTCGGACCTGTACCAGCCCGGTATCACGACGGGCTGGTCGCCAGTCACACCCTCATCGGCAATCTGTCGCGCGGTCAGGATGGTCGGGACCGGCCCGATTCCCGCTTCGGCGAAACCCTGGCGCATGTCATCCGCTGCACGGTCGTTGGCTGCAATCAGTGTCACGCTGGCAGCGCCCTGCACAGCGGTCTTGTACGCGTGCCACTTCGGATTGTCTGTGACGAGTTCTTGGGCCAGATCCGACAGTGCCTGTGCAGCAGTGTCGAACATTGCTGCGGCCTCGGTGCTCAAGTGGCGCTTCACAGGCGCTGTGGTGAGCCCTTCTGATGCCCGTTGCAGCGCACCTATGGGCATGCTGCTGGTTGTGACTGGCAGCGGCCAGCGGCTGGCCCGAGTGAAAGCGGTCCAAGCGGCCCCGAGGGCCAGATCTGCCTTTGTGTCGCCACCACAGTCGGCCAGCCCTTGTCCGGCCTGTTCCAGCAAAGGACCAACCCGATCAAGGCTTATACTGCCGACTCTGCTGATGTGCGGCTGTTGGTTGATTCCGAACCGAATGCGCGCTTCAGCCGCAGCTATCCGCGGCGTCTCGGCGTGCCAGGAAAGCTGTTCGAGTTCCTCGACGTCCCAGCGTGCCTGCTTGAAACCAGAGCCGGCATACGTGCGCAACTTCGCCTCGTCCGCGTAGGCGCCAAATGCGAGTACCGGAACCTGCCCGGTTGCAAGATCCATCAACAGGTCGGCGGAATTTTCCCAATGGCCAGCATCCTCGATAACAACGAGGCGGCAGGCTGACTGGCCCTTGGCATTCAGGTATGCGCAGGCATCGAACAGCGACGAAGTCACCGCAAGTACAGGCGGCGTGGCATGCCATTGGTCCGACCATCCCTCACGTTCATCGTCCCCGATTTGCACTGGGCCGACAGGCAGGATTTTCGTCAACGGCGTGCGCAGCATAGACGTGGCCGCCATCAATTCGCGCGTTCGTGTCATGCTGTTGCATACGAACAGGACTTCACAGCCCGCCAGCTCCATCCGCAGCGGGTTGGGGATGTCCAGCAGAAGATCAAGCGCCGAGACCGGCAGGTTGTCAACGTTCGCACTCATGCGGTGCAAGCCTCCGGGCTTACCCTTAGAGGCGAGGGAGATCGACGACAGCAAAACCGGCGTAAGAGGAAACCACATCGTGACCCGTTCGTCCTTCACGACAAGGCCGCTGATGCCCTTCCGCACCTCGTATCCCTGAAAGCGCCCGACGGCTTTCCTTTCGCCTTGGATGATCTGAACCAGCGCACCCGGCTTGAATTCAGGCAGTCTTGTCAGTTCCTCACGCCGTCTGTGAATACGTCCGACAGCGGCGAGCAACGCCACCTGCAGCGGAGTACCACCAATCACAGGGACGTGAATCAGCAGGCACTGTGCCCTACCGGCCTCCATTTGGCGTTGCGCCGCAGCAAGGTTGATGAGGGTGTATTCAGAAGCCGCAGAGCGCGCGGTTTCGTCGCGCAGGGCCAGCAAGTCCAGAAGCGGAAGTTCGTGTGTGCAGCGGTCCAGCGCATCAATCACTGCCGCCCGTGGAGCCTTGCAGTGCTTCAAGGCCAAGTGTGTTGCATACAGATCAACTAGAATTGCAACTGATCCCTGCGCTTCATCAATAACACTGTTGGCACCTGAAATGTATTTCAGGGCTGCCGAGGCCCATTCCGCCACTTGCGGGTCGGAAGACTCTGTTGAAGCACGCTGGAGCCAGGCCGCGTTCCGTTCAAGTTCGTCTGTAAGTTCCGCAGGGCATTGCTGCCTCAAGTCAGCGATGCGTCCAATCACGTCCTGAATGATCGGAGCTGGCCGGGCAGTTCCCTCATTTCGCAGCGCTGCTAACGCCGACTCCACGCCCAGGATGTGCGCGTCGACAAGGTATGGATGAGCCAGGCTCTGGGCAGATGCCCCCGCAAGCTTTCGAACGCATTGAATGGTCCGATGGAGGACGTAAACGTCATCGTCCAAGCCTCGTGGTTGCAGGGCATCCGGGATCGCATCCGCTTCGAGTACCAGGTAATGCAGTGCCGCGCGGGCTTCCGCCTTTACGGCATCAAGCGGAGAGTACAGTAACAGGTAGCACAGCTCTACAGCACCACGAATGAGTGTGCCTTCTAAACCGTGAGCCGAGACCGGTAGCAACAGCTTCTGCTGTGTACGCTCAACCAGCGCTTCGTCTGAGGAGACCTGTCTGATACAGGCTCCAGCGAGGAGTTCGAGCGCCTTTCGGCGGTCGCCATACGTCAGCGCGTCCATTGCTGCCCCCGTTTTCGGCGTAACGTGGCAGGTATGCTACATCTCATTGCGACAAATTCGGCCACTTTTTGTGGCATAAGACCATGAACAGGCCCTGTACCCGCTGAAGTGGCTGGTTTGGGGCCGGCTTTTCCTGTTGGCGTCGGCTTTTGCCGGCGCCCTTTCTGTTTCTGGCCCTTGTGGGCCCTTATGGAGGACATCATGGTTGATGCAGTACTTGAAGAGCGGCCCGCAGCGGCTGCTCGGCACATTCTGGGCCGTTTGAACGTGCGGCCTGACCCTAAGCTGGGCGAGCTTCGTGAGCGCCTGGCCGGCCTTGCCCGTGACCAGCGCGACGTGGTCGTCAGCACCCGCGAACTTGCCATGGCGCCCGTGGATGGCGCACTGATGGTCGGCGGCAATGAGCGTTACACCCTGCGCGAGCACGCCTTTGGCCAGCTTGCCGCCAAGCTGGGCATCCCGGCGCCCTACCTGCGCAAGTGCGACCCCGACCTGCGCGCCCACAACGTCAACCGCTGGCTGCGCGAGGCCGACCGCGACCTGATGCTGCGCTTCGAAGGCGGCGAAGTCCGCGGCGTGCTCTCGGGCGCGTACCGCGCGATCAATCACCTCGACATCCTGGGCTGGCTGGAATCGCGCCTGGGCGAGAACACCCCGGTGCGCTACGAGCTCACCGAGGGCTATCTCGACCTGCAGGTCGTCGGTTCTGTGGAAACCGGCATGCCTGAGGCCCGCCGCGACCCGCTGCACCGCGGCCTGCACCTGCGCAACAGCGAAGTCGGCCTGGCGCGGGTCAACATCAGCGCACTCGTGTTCCGCACGATCTGCCTGAACGGGCTGGTGATGGGCGCCGGCCGCTGGGCTTACACGCGTCGCCACGTCGGCAAGGCCGAGATCGCCGACCAGGTCCGCGAGGCCTTCGACCACGCCATCGAGCTGTCAGCGCAGGCGGTAACCGCGTTCGCCGGTACGCGCGGTATTCAGGTCAAAGAACCCGAGAAGGCGCTGGAACGCATCGTCACACGCTACGAACTGGCGGAAGATGAAGGCACCGCGATCCAGCGCGCCTGGCAGGTCGAGCCGGGTAAGACCCTGTTCGCGGTGATCAACGCCCTGACCCGCGCCGGCAACGACAACGCGCTCGCCCTGGAAAGCCGCCACAAGCTGCAAACCCTTGGCGGCCGCCTCACCGACCTGTCCGCCACGGGCAGGTGGATCGAGAATTAGAGCCCGATGTCCGAGCCTCTGCAGTGCGAGCTATTGTTCGATACAGTTCGACGGGAGTGGCATGATCACTTCTCCCCCGAGTGGGCAAGAATCAGCGCTGCGAGCTGGTTGCCCTTGCCAACACGGCCACCGTTGGCGCCGAAAGTAGTGTCGGTTTTCGACTCGTATCGGCCCAAGCGTTTTCCATTCGCGGCGAAAGCCACAAACTTGCCGGTTGGGCCTTCCTTGATCTTCCCCAACGTCTTGCCATTCTTGGCCTTCAGGACTTGATCTGCCATGTTTTTGCTCCCAGCAGGAAACATTGAGGATCGGGATCAACGTGACCTATCGATCAGCTCAACCAACTGGCGAGCCGCCGTCATGGCCACATCGTGGATCTCGCAGTCCTTCTCCAGGGTCACTCCTTCTCCCCATATGTCGTAGTCAAGCGGGGTGTGTTTCACGCCTGCCCTGTCGAGCTGGTCGCGTATGCGGTCACGCTGCGATTTCTTGACTGAAATGAGCGGGTACAACCTGATCAACGCGCCGGCATCGTCCGGTGCCAGTCGAAACCCCATGTAGTAAAGGTCGCTGCGGCCTTTCGGCAGCGGCGGGTATACTGCATGGTTCTTCGTCGTGGCTGCGGCCCTCGGCCGATGTTCACCGAACGGCGGGTCATGCTCAATTTCCTGCAAACATGCGGCTGCGGCGTGCAGGATCACAACGACGCTTTCGTCAATGTGGCGACGCGCGGCATCGAGCGCCGCAGCTTCCTTGGCAAGTTCGGCAGGATAGTCCTCTCCCGTGAGCAACTCGTCCCAGTAGTCCACGTTGGATGCCGCAAAAGCAAAAACATCGGAGACGCGGTTCATCTATTCCTCCCGAATTGCTTCCACAACCTCGAGCGCGGCGCGTTGCCTGGCAAAGTTCCAGTCGTCAAACGAACCCTCGGCCGCAATGTTCGTCAGGAGCGCAAGGGTCTTCAGGTATGCCGCTGCGTATGCGCATGTCCAGTCGCGTCCCCGCCGGGCAACCACCGGCAACCAGCACTGCAGCAGCTGGCGAAACTCGATGGGAATTGCCTCGCGCACGCTGTGTGAATTTGGTTGGGGATGCAGGGTCAAAAATACCAGATAGCTGGAGTGGCTACCCGCCCTCTTCAGCATTTCGTCGCGGTATCGTTCGAGCTGACGTTCGCCCTCGTCTGCGTCGACTTTCACTTCGACGAAGACCAAGACTCCCACTCCCTCGCTGGTGGGGATGGTCATGCTGATATCCACGCGCCCAGTCTCCAGGAAGAACTCAGGTGTAATCGTCGCGTCTTTCAGGCTGAGACCATCGAGTTGCTGCTGTCCCACTCCAGCAAGCTCCAGAAAGGACCGAAGCAGCTCTGTGGCCAGCGGAAAGCCATGAACGGGAGACATGAGGTACGCCAAGGCCTGCGTGTGGGAGGGCTCGTAGCGGCGTTCAGCGAGGGGGCCCATCAAATCTGGAGCAACCCCGAGCACGTCCAGTGCTGCCCGTTGGAGGCTGCTCAGCCGCCGCAATCGCATTACGTTGGCGCCCAGTAGCGTCCGTCGTAGATGCTCTGGGTCTGACATCATCTTCTGCCGGAACAAGTCGAGGCCTGCCCTGTCCTGTGCTGGACTGGGTGGCGGCAACGATTTTGCAAGGCGGGCAAGAGCCCGATAGAACTCAATGCGGCTCGCGTTTGCCACAGGTAGCACCAGAAGAGGTTCGCAGAATCGACCGCGATACTACCTGTCAGACACGTTCTGGCACTCGAGATTTCACCATATTTTTGCCTTGTTTCGCGGGGTGCCCGGCACGTCGCGAGCGGCTTCGCCACGGACCCGATAGGCGTGTTCCGACTTCGCTCGACCAAGCCGATGCATCCGGCGGCCCCTCGGATCCCTGCTCCCGCAGGTGATACAGGGCGGTCTTCAGGGGGTCGCTTCTCGTCTGGATCCAGATTCATGCCCCTGGAACTACGGCGTCGGATGCACCCCATCGCTGGGCCGCATGGCCATGTGTTTTTTGCCGATGGATGCAATGCAATTCAAAGACAGTCCAATCCCCGAAGGAGAACCCATGCCTACACAACTCTGTGTTCGCGCGGACGCGTCCAGCATCCTGCAGAACATCTTGAACTACTTCAGTGACAACTTTGCCTGCATCCCGGAGCTGCTTCAGAACGCGCGTCGTGCTGAAGCCTCAGAGGTGCGGGTTGAGATCGACACCCGTGCCGGGGCGGTCACTGTGACCGACAACGGCCGCGGAGTGATTGACCCCCAGGACCTGATCGACATCGGCAAGTCCGACTGGTCCGAGGGCGTCAAGGCCGAACGCCCCGCCGGCATGGGCCTGTTCAGCGTCTTCAAGCTGGGCGGCCTGGCCGAGGTGCGTTCCGGCCGTTGGCGGCTCACGCTGGATTACGACGCGATGTGCGCCGGCAAGCCCGCGGTCTATGAGGGCCTGCTGCCGGCGATGAAGGGCACGCAGGTCAAGGTCAGCCGGCTGCACCACCAGTTCGGCGGCGACGACATGCCCCACGTCGAGGGCTACGCCGAACACTGGCAGCGCCAGGCTGAATTCATGCCATACCGCACCACCATCACCGTTGACGGCGCCAGCCGCGTCGTAGAGCCCTACAACCCGCACACCGTGCCCAAGGGCGCCCTGCGCGTGGAAACCGCCTGGGGCTTCATCGACATCCACACCCAGCCCCCGGCCCGTGGCAACTACGCCGATGTGGCGTTGATCCAGCAGGGCATCTCGATCCGGCTCGAGAACCTGACCGACGGGCTGAACTCCCCCTGGGTGCGCATCCATGCCCGCCCCGGCACGGTCAACTTCACCCTTCCCGACCGCGACGCCATCATCGAGGACGCCCGGTACCGCGCTCTCATCGTCGAGGTAAAGCGAGCCTGCGTGCAGGCCGTCATCGGTCGCATCACCGGGTTCAGCGACGCCAACGCCCGGCGCCGCGTGGCCGGCCTGGTCTACTCCTGGGACGTGCTGCGTGCTGTCGAGCTTCCCGTCGAACTGCAGCACCTGCGCTTGCGCCAGGACCGCGAGTACCTGTACACACTGACCCGCCAGCAAGTGGCGGAACGGCTGGCCAAGGGCGAGTTGCCCTGCACCTTCGTGCCCGGCTACGCGACGGCCTTCGAGCTGGTGCCGGATGGCATGCTGCAACTGGCGGCCGACCAAGCCGGGCTGTTCAAGGCCATGTTTCCGGCCGTGCCCCTGGTGACCGACATGGTTTTCGCCGTCACGGCCGACGACCGCAGCGACCTGCTGTGGCGCTGCGAAAGCATCACCTACCGTTTCGACAACGGTGGGACGCGCGAGGTTCAGCCGGTGCCGGAGCAGTCCGTGCTGGTCGACGGCGACCTGGAGGGGGAGTTCAAGCCCGACAACCGTGAACGGGCGGACTTCCGCAGCGGCGCTGACTTCGCGATCGCACACACCTGTGCCGATGCGGTGATCTGGCCGAACCTGGACCCGTGGCATGCATGGCACGAGGAGGCCATGGACAGCGATCAGGCCGAGGAACTGTGGCGCACCAGCGACTACGCCGTCCACATCGCGGCCACCTGGCCGGGCGTGCCGGCGAACGACCTGACGCCGGATGAGTTGATGACGCTGCTGCGCGACCGGCTGGCCGACGGCAAGAGCTGCGACTTCCGGTTCAAGGACGCGAAGTTCGAGCTGGAGTGGGGCAACCGGCTGAGCATCCGCTCGGCGGTCGTCGAGGTGATCGAGAACGGTAAAGTCACCCGCAAGGTGCGGCTGGTTGAGAACAGCGGCTACCTGCAGGAGGTGACGCCATGACGCCACTCAGACAGGGAAAGAAATTGACACGGGTGGTGCCGAGCCACAGCGACGACGCCCGCCGGACGAAGAAGATGGTGGTCGAGATAGACCACACAGGCCTGCTGCCGGAGATCAGATTGCGCCCTCCCGCCAGAGCTTCGTCGACAGCATCACCGTGGAGGGATGCGACGTGAATTTAGCGCAGAAAGACACAGCGCAGGCGAGCAGACCTGCGCGTTCTCAGGGAAGGAGCTTTACCAAGGCACAAGCTGCGCTGGAAATCGTCCTGCCAACTCCCACCGCGACAGCCCCGAGTATGCGAAACGCACCGAACACAACGCCCACTGGCAGCCTCCCACTTCACTTTTTTGATTGGCGTATTCAGCATACTTTCCTGATGGCTAATTCCAAACAGAGGTGAGATTCAGGTTGTGACACGAACTAGGCGGCAGCATTCAGAATCCGGCGTCAATGACCCCCTTCCAGAACTTGTAACCTACCAAGAACACCATGAGACCCAAGATAAACGCAACGTACCAGGGAACCGGGTAGATAACCTGGAATCCTGCGGCTACACCTACGACCGCGGCTCCAACTGCAGCCCATACCATGGCCCAAACCGAATGATCGGATCGGGACACGGATGCACTCGCCACCCGTTCGCAGTGCCAACACCTGGTCGCGCCTTCGCCATACTCGAAGCCACACACGGGGCAATTCCCATTCAACGATTGAGTGCGTACTGACGCTTGACGCTCGCAGTTCAAACACGTTGCCCACGGGTAGGGCAGCCACGTACCACACTTTACGCAGTGAACCTCGGCTGCCTGCTTGCTCGCATTGTCCGCACGATACGCCGGCGAATCGTTCCATCGTACGCTGCCGGAGGAAGAAGCTGACGCTTGCGCGGGGGAGGGTGCATCAGTCCGATGCCGATCGCGGATGTCGTCAACTAAGTCGACAGACTCCGCTTGACTATTGCGCAAAAATTCGCGCAGGAACTCCAACTGACTGGATTCACGCGAGATGAGCGCAATGTGGCTTAAAGTTGCCTTTGCACCCTCATGGTCTCCGGAGAGCAACTGGACGTGAAACAGTTCGCTGAGGATGGTTGACCGCACATTCGCGTCTGCTGGTGCAAGATCAAGAGCACGCTGGAAGGCGGCAATGTTCTCGGCAAAACGTTCGTGTTCATAAACCGACTCACCAACGGCAAACCAGTTCCACCAATTTGCGGGGTTGGTCTCGACAAGGCGGCGTGAACACACAAGCGCCGTTTCGCGGTCCTCGACAGCCCACGCGGCGCGCACGCGTACGGTCAACGCACCTTCATGGTTGGGGTGGCCTGAAAGGATCCGGCCGGAAATCTCGTACGCCGCCGCGGCATCGCCTTGCTCAAGAAGGGCAACCGCCCGCTCAAGCTCCGTATACTCGGCTGCGGAGTCAGTTGCGTGTGTGTCTTGGAGCAGGTGGATCAATGTTCGTCCCGCCTCCTGCACGCGGGAAAACTCTCGCTGAGCGAGTTGCACGAGTTCAGCGTTAGCACCGACATGCCGGTCGGGGTGATAACGAACAGACAGCTTCCTCACCGCGTGCTTGATTTCCTCAGCGGTCGCACCCGGGGTAACACCTAGCAGCGACCGCGCTTCTTCTGGCGTCATTCGCTTGGCTCCCGCGCATTTCTCCGCGGGTCGGGCGATGGGTGCTGTTGACTAGAAAAGGGAGGAGCGACCCGGCGCTACCCCCTCCAGGCCTCGCCAGAAGCCCTTACAGAAGCAGACACACGAGCCGCCCCAATCGGGGCGCTTCGGTGTCTGCGGTCTGTAAGTGGAACCTGGCGAGTTCGGAGGGCCGCAGAAAAACGTTGCGCAATTGTCGTTGTCGTACTGCTCTGCCGACGAACACCGTCGGATGACTTTCTCCTGTATTAGACCCTTCCAGTCTAGCCGGCATGGCGACACGCGCCAACGTGCTGCCGGTTCCAGCCGGGAAACCGTGGATCAGACAACCATCCTTGGTCCAAGGAGGTGTGACATGGACGGGTGGGTATTTGCGTTGGGATACATCGCGTGGGTGGTGTTTGCCATCTGGGCGAGCTACCGCCTGATCCTGCGCTTCGAGCGGCGCAGGAGGTAACAATCCGCGCCCGGGCGTTCCGGGCGCATCTGTTTCAACCCTGCGGCGGCCCTGTGCCGCCGCATTGCTTTGGAGGACCCATGTTCCTTTGTTCCAGCCAACTGAAGCATCACGTGGCGGCCGCCAGCCGTGGCCGTTACAGCCTCAACACCATCGCGCTGACCCCCAGGGGCACGATCAGCACTGACGGCCACAGCCTGCTGTTCGCGCCGTACCCCGACGTCGACGCGGCCGAGGCCCCCCTGATCGAGGGCGTGAACCCGGCATCGCCGGCGCCACAGGTTGAGCCGTTCCTGGTTAGCCTGGACGACGCCGCCAAGGCCGCGGCCATGCTGGGCAAGCGCAACCGGTTCGCGCCGCCCGTGACCCAGTTCCTGCAGGCCGAGATTCGCGGCGACACGATGACCCTGGGCGCCACGGACCTCAGCAACGCCCAGACCATGACCGTGCGGCAGGTCGATGGGGTCTTTCCCGACGTGGCGAGGGTCATTCCCGACTACGCCAAGGCTATGGCGGTCAGCATCAACCTGGACCAGCTGATCCGCACACTGAAGGCCCTCAAGGGCGTGACCCGCGAGGAAGTGGTGACCCTGCGCGTCATCGACGACCAGTGCGCCATCGGCCTGAGCTGCAAGGACGGCGCCTGCGCACTCAGCATGCCCGTGCAGGTAGATAAGCCGGAAGAGCACGTTCCGGACCAGCTGCTGCGCCTGCAGCCGTGCGCCGACACGGATGGACCGCCCCCGGCATCGCCGACAGCCCCGCCGGCCGCACCGGAAGACGACGATGACGAAGAACTCGAGGTGCCGAGCGAAACCGAGATGCGGGACGCGCAGGAGGTGTTCGAAACGCAGCCGGTAATCCCCGAGCCGGCAACCACAGCGACCCGGCCGAAGCGGAAGCGCCGGCGCAAGCAGGGCCAGAACGCCCAGGACGAGTTGCAGGCCATCCTTTCCGGCGCCTGATCCAGCCAGACCCGTTCATCCGGCCACAGCCGGACCCCGTTTGGGTGATGCCCGCGCATCACCCGCTTTCAATTCAAGGAGACAGCATGATCAAGATCGTCGCCAGTTACGGGCTGAAGCTGCCCGCCGAGCAGCAGTACTCCAGCGAGTCGTTCCACGCGACGGCCGAAGTCGAAGTCGCCGATTCGCTGGCCAACAGGCCAGGCGCCATGCAGGCCGCTCTGCACTCCCTGTGGGACGACCTGAAACAGGCCGTGGCGCAAGAGATCCGCCGCAACGGCGGCAACCACGCAGCCGGCAGCGACGGCAACCAGACAGGCATCAGGTTCGACGCGCCCGTCGACCGCCTGGCCTTCAACGCCGGCAACGGCCGAGCATCAGGCAACGGCCGGCCGCACCCGCGCACCGGCGGCAATGGAAATGGCAATGGCGCAGCAGCCAGCAAGCGGCAAGTCGGCTTCCTGCTGAGCCTCGCCCGCCGCAAGCGCAACTTCAGCGCCGAACAGACCCGCGAGTGGCTGCGCACGGAGCGGCAGCTCAACCTGAACGCGCTCAGCAAGTCGCAGGCAGCGGCACTGATCGATGAACTCAACGTCAACTGAATCGAGTGGACCAACAATGATGGTCCACTTGATTCCACCCGGGGGACCGGTCGAGCACGACCGGTCCCCCAATCGAAAGGAAGAAACGTGAAGACACAGATTGGCACACGGACCAGCTACAGCCGGTTGTCAACCTGGCTGCACTGTCCGAGGAAGTACCGGCTGCGCTACGTCGACGAGGCGCCGGAGGAAGTCACCCCGGTGTCGCTCATCTTCGGCACAGCCATCCACGAAGCCTGCGAGGCGTTCTTTCGCGCCCTGAAGGAGGGGCAGGCGCCGGTCGCGGACGAGGTCCACGCCGTGTTTCACCGCGCGTTCACGGACAGCGTGAAGCTGGCGGAGGACATGGCTGTGCCCGTGGAATGGGGCGGGGCGACCCTGGAAGCGATGATCGAGAAAGGCGAAGGGCTGGTCGCCGAGTTCCTGGCCGAAGTCGACCGCGACATCTGCGTCGTGGCCACGGAGCTCGAGTTCCAGGTCGAGATTGCGCCGGGGCGCATACTCGACGGGGTGATCGACCTGGTTCTCGACGACGGCAACCACAGGTACCGCGTAGTCGACATCAAGACGGCCGCGAGCACCTACGGCCCGGACAGGCTGGAACACGACCTGCAGCCGACTGCGTACATCGCCGCGGCCGAGCAGCTGCTGGCGGCGCCAGGGCGTGTGAACTTCGAGTACTGGCTGCTGCTCAAGACGAAGAAGCCGCAGTTCAAGATCCTGCCGGTACACCGCGATGCCAGCGACCGCCAGGAACTGGTCGAGACCATTGACGAGATCGAGAACGCCCGGGCGCACGGGGTGTACCCCCGCATCCGCGGCTACCTCTGCAACGGCTGCGAGTACCGCCGCCAGTGCAACTACGGAAGGAGGACGACATGACGAAGGACAACTCGAGCAACCCCAGCAAGCCCGAAAAGCCCAAGCGGGCAGCCTGGACATTCGTAGGGTCGGCTGAAGCGCTGGAAGCGCTATGCAAACGCGACCAGGCTCAGGCCGAGGCCCTTGCCCGCGCAATGCGGGTCGTCGAGAACCGGGCAGGCAGAGGTGGCGAAACAGGGGAGGTCCGCCGCCTGCGGCGGGAGTTGACGCGGCTGAAGCAAGCCGGCTTCAGGAAGCGGCGAAAGCACCCTCGACGCCGGCGGCATCACTGAATGCAATCCAGCAAAGGGCTCCAGCCCTTTGCTTTTGCCTTCGCGACCGCCGCGATGAAGAGCTCACCCGTCAGCCGGTCAAGGCCGCAACGATCCTGGCCAAACGCCAGCGCGAGGCCGCCTTGGACAGGCAGTGGGAGAGATTGGAGTGCAAGACACAGCGGCTGGAGCGCGAGAGGCAGCGGTCCAAACGACGACACCACAGACGTCACTGCCGGGGACAGGGCCGCCACAAGCACCGCGGTCAACACCACGGCAGGCGCCGGACACGCGACATGTCGCATCGTCGTCACTGGTAGCCTCCGGGGTAGGTCGCGGTGACCGGCCAAGCTGAAGCGGAAGCGGCAAGGAAATGCGCAGCAGGATTTGCGTATCGCAGACGTTCGGCAGCGGCTGACACATGGCGCGCGATGCGGAGGTACTTGGGCAGCAATTGTTCGGCTACCTCAAGATGCGCAGTAAAAGTGGGGTCCGTTCGTCCCAGGCGGATGCCAGATTCCAGAAGCGACATGAGGCCGTCCAGATTCCCCGGAAGCCCATCTGGGCGGGCGACAGGTTGGGGCTGTTCAAGCTGAGCTTCCGGAGGGCACTCAAAGCCGGAGAGGTCGTCGCTGCTCGCAGCAGGGGCGGTAAGTTCGCTGTCGGCGTCGCGCTTGCGTTTGGCCACACCGTGACTGCCATGCAGGATTCCGCGGGGTGTCAGCTTGTGGACGCGAAAGACCGCGTCGGCCGCCTCTGCCCAGGCGTCAACGTCGGCATCGCTTGCGTTGTCCTCGACGTGAAGCGTTCCCTTGATCAGGTAGGTAACAAGGTCATCCAGCCGATGGTTGTAATCGGTCTCGTAGGGCAGCAGGCGCATGTCGAACGGGCGGACATCGACACTTGTGGCATTGGGGCTGCAGGATGCCCACACGGAGAGCAGGGCAGCTTCCTGCGGGGTCTCACCGACCCAGATGACATGGACGTGGGCATTGAAGCCCTTGTCGCGAGAACAGCCAATCTCGATGCCAACCAGGGCACCGGCACAGCAAAGACCGCCGTTATGCCTTTTCCCGGCGAGACGTTTCCAGAACTTGCGTAGTGAGGCACGCAGGCGCTGCAAGGCATCCAGTGCCGATTCGTTGGCGTGCCGAACCTGGGTCAGGGTAACGCGGGAAAGTTGATGGCCCTCCTGAATGGATGCGGTCAGTGCAGGACGGTACTTTCGAGCAACAGACTTGGCCTTGATGCGGGCACAGCGCGGACATACTGCAGTGTTGCAGTGCTGGAGTTCGGGCTCGAAACCATGATCCGTAGCGCGGATCACGCAGTCCGAACAGCTGCCGAGCCCGCGGTACGATCTGGAACCACGCATCCGCAGGGCACGGGCCTTCCGCTTGGCCTCTACAGGGGAGGCGTGGCGATAGAGCAAGTCGCTGCCGGCCCGGAACGCCGCAAGCACCTCTTGTGCGCGCCTGGTCAGACGGACGGTTTGTTGGAATTCGGAAGAATGCGCTACCTTTATTGAAACAGGAGGGGCTGTGGCTAGTTCCATGGCATTCCTCTGCGGTAAGGGCTCCAATTCAAAGGTGTGGCCGAGGGACACTTTTTCAAGCTGAGTTGGACTGAAATTCGCGGATTCAGTGCCGGTGGACACTGACCCGGCCGCGCCCGTACCATGCAGGCCTCAAGAACGGGCCTTCAGCGTGGCGAATGAACTGAGAAAGTTGGCCCACTTGGCCGGCAGGGGCGACCTGACCGACAGCCAGCTTCAACGGCTTGCCGCACCCGCCGCGTTTGTCTTCTCTCGTCTTGCCGCCTTGGCGGTCGGGGAAGTCCGTGAACTGGAGCTGTTCTCGGGTCCTACAGGGCGCACCGAGAAGGACTACGCAAGGCTGGCAGCCCGCCGGCGGGGATCGGTTGCGTCGCAGTTTTCGGTGTGGCTGCGCAAGGTGTTCCTGCCGGGTCGTGCACTGCCCTCAACGGGTCCGCGATCCGCGCTAAGGGGTACATGGTGCACGAGCTTTGACGCCAGGATTGGCGCCCGGTCGGGCAGGGCAATCTTTGTGTGGCGAGACGACGTCTACAGACCTCGCAGCGATGGGATTTGCGATCCCAAGCTGACCCGGCTGCTGACTCACGTTGATCGGCTGTTGCGGCAGTCGCGCCGCTGTATTGGCGAAGTGACATCCTGGGGGCTGATTTCGCGGGCTGTGCCGACAAGACACGCTGGCCTCAAGGGCTACCTGTACCCGATTGGACGGGGCCTGAATCTACAGTCTCGTCCAGTCACGGACCGTCCATCGGTTTCTGCGGAACTCGGTGCCATGCTAACCGGGTTCTTCCACGACGAGCCGATGACCCAAGCCTACAGCAAGAACACGTGGCTGATCGTCGGGCCGGGGCGGCTGTTCGTGGTAGTGCCGGATGGGCGGCCCTCCGACCTCACCCATTGGCTCCAGAGTAAGGACGAGCCCGCCCGCCTTGCCGAGTTAGAGAAGGCCTACCTGCGGCGGCAAACGCAGAAACAGCAGTACTACCAGGACTACGAAGAACAGCGTGCCAAGGCTCTGTCCAAGACCAAGCGCGGCCGACCGAAACCTGATTCAACACGTCGCCGACGATCAAAGGCTGAGACAAAGCAACTCAGCATCCAAGCTCTGCAGGATCAGCTGGAGAGAATACTGGCTTGGCGACACCGCCAATGACTTGGCACTCCACGATTGCGGCAGATGTCATCTGCGGTGGGTGCCTCAGACATGATCAATTCGAGGGCCGGACAACTCAGAAGCCTCTAGGGTCGACTGAAGGGCTGACTGGCCGCTCTTGAGTGAAGGAGGAAAAAGGCCGCCCCGGAAGTCGCTTCCGGGGCGGGTTTGTGGAGCGGGCGAAGGGGTTCGAACCCTCGACCACCTGCTTGGGAAGCAGGAGCTCTACCACTGAGCTACGCCCGCTTTGTTCCTTTGTTTGTGTACTGCTCACTTATCATGCCGGGTGGTTCCTGCTCGTCAAGCCGTGGCGATCTTGGATTACTGCAGCTGGGGCGCTCGTCCTGGGCCGCCCTGGTTGACGGCCTGCTCACGGATTCAGTCAGCACCCGGGCGTCCATCTGGTTGTGCCCGGCGTGCTTGTTGCACACGAGTTGCCGTGTCATTGGCCGTTCGACTTTTCCAGTCTCTTCGCTCCGGCCTAGGCGCGAGCTTTTGCGGCTGCAGCCGAAATGCGCAAGGGGCAGCGGGTTTGGCCGCTGCCCCTTGGTCGTTCATTCTTAGGCCTGTTTGCGACGACGGGTGCTTCTTGCCGCAACCGCCAGCGCCGACAGCAGGCCGAGCAGCAGCAGCCAGTTGGTCCGGCTCGTGCCGTCCGTCGAGCAGCCGCCGTCGTCGTCGCCTCCGCCACCGCCGCTGGCGGCCACGCCGGTGCCCTCCAGGACAAGCTCGAAGTTCGGCGTGTCGGGGTCGTTCGTCGCGATGGTGAACGTGACGCTGAAGGCCCCGCCGGCGGTCGGTGTCACGCTGACCACCACGTCGCTCTCGCCGTACACTGCCACCGGCGAGGTGCCGGCCGAAACCAGTGCGCCCGTGCAGTTCGTTGCCGCCGAGGGCGTCACGCTGTTGATGTTCAGCGCCGCCGTGCCGACGTTGCGCACGTGCAGCGTGACCTGACCGGCCGTGCCGATCACCACCCCGCCCACCTGGATCACCCCCTGGTGCGCCTGCGGCGTGTAGAGCGGGGACTCAACCTGAATGTCCGGCTGCGGGCCGGTTCCCGCGAGGTTGATCACGTACTGGGCCTCGTCGCCGTCATTGCTGTCGAAGCGCAGCACGGCCGTGAACGATGCGTTGCTGAGCGGGCGCACGCCGATCAGCGCGGTGGTGTCGTCCTGCGGAGCGACGCTGGCATCCGGCATGGTCAGTATGCGGACTTCGCAGTTGTTCTCGCTGATCACCCGCACCGGCAGGTTCAGGTTCAGGTTGCTGGTGCCCTGGTTGCGGATGCGGTAACTGAACGTCGAGTACACGCCCAGGGGCAGGTCGCCCAGGTCATCCGATCCGCCGCTGCCGACACCCGCGCCGTTGCGGCTGATGTCAATTTCAGGCTCGAGCGCGGCCGTAGCCTGGCCGCTGGCGGTGACGAGCAACGGCGATTCGTCGGCATCGTTGGTGACCAGCTCGAAGTCGAACTGGAAAGCGCCCGGCGTCAGGGGCGTCACGTCGATGGTGAAGGGCGTCATCTGGCCCGGGTTGACGCTGGCGCCCGGCGTGGTGGTCACCAGCACGATGGCGTTGACGACGTTGCTGATGGCAACCGGGTTCAGGACGCTGAGCGTGCTCGCACCCAGGTTGCGTACTTCGTAAACGAAGGTGGTGTTGCTGCCGCTGGGGATCAGCCCCAGGTTCTCGCTGTCAGACGGCGACAGCACCCGGCGGCCGAACAGTTCAAGCTCGGGCAGAGCGCCGGAAGTGGCGGTGCCTTCGCCGCGCAGCACGAAGGTGCCTTCGTCCGGGTCGTCACTGTCGATCTGGAGCACGAACGAGAAGCGGCCCGGCACGCTCGGCAGCACATCGAGCTGCAGCGTGTCGGTGCCGGCGGCTGCCAGCACGGTGCCTGGGGCCGTGGCAACTACCATGCAGTTCGTCTCGTTCACCACGGAGACGGCCGGCGCGCCGAAGGTCAGGTCGCCGGTGCCGATGTTTTCAAGGGTGTAGGTCAGGTTGGTGATCACGCCCGCGGGGATGGAGCCGACCTGGTCGGTACCATAGTTTTCGATCACTCCTCCGAAGCCGCGGCTGACCTGGAGGTCCGGGGCCGCGACTGCCGTACCCTGGACGGAAACGTCGTACGGGGCCTCGTCGGCATCGGAGTTGGGGATGGTCAGATCCGCGCTGAAGTTGCCCGCCGCGAGCGGCCGCAGCCACAACACGAAGCCGGTGCTGCTGGAAGCGGCGATCGTGCCGGCTGCCTGGTGCGTGATGTAGGCTTCACAGTTTGTGGTGCCTGCCACCAGCACCGGGTTCGGAGTGGCGCTCAGGGACAGCACGCCGTTGCCCAGGTTCTCAACCGTGTAGCTGAAGCTGTATGGCGTCAGCACGGCAAGGTTGTTGCCCACGGAATCGGAGCTGCCGTCGGCGATGGGCGTGCCGGTGGTACGGAACAGGTTGATTTCGCCGGCGGTGGTGATGGTGATGTTGAAGCTCTGGGGTGCGCTGGTATCGACTCCGGCGTTGAGCGTGCCGCCGCTGTCCTGCAGCTCAACGCTGATGGCCGCGGTACCTGCCACGTTGAAGGCGGGTGTGAAACTGAGAGTCCCCGCCGGGCTGACGGCCGGCTGCACACTGAACAAGCCGGGGTTGTTGTTGCCGACGACGTTGAAGGTCGGCGTCTGGCTCGATTCATTGGCGGGGCCGACGCTGATGCCGGTGGCCCAGCCGGGGATGGATTGCGCACCCTGGTCCCAGGCCACGGAGACATCCGAGCCCTTGGTGAAGGAAGGCGCGTCGTTGATCTCGGTGACGGCCACCTGCAAGGTGACTGCCGGGCTGGAAGCCAGCGCGCCGTCCCAGGCCACAAGCGTGAAGGCGTTCAGCACGCCGTTCTCGTCCTGGGGCGGCGTCCAGACCAGTGACTCGCCGGATGCCACCGTGGTCGTGCCCGGTACCACCGGCGAGCCGCCCTTGGTGAGGGTGCCCGCGATGACGCTTTCGACGCGGAAGTTGACGGGCGTGCTGTCGATGTCCGCTTCGTCGCCGGCGTTCTCAAGGTCAGCATAAGTGATGGTGTAGGCGGTATCCTCAAACGCGCCGTTCAGCACGCTGAAGCTGCTCATGGTGGGCGCGTCATTGACCGGGTTCACGGTGATGGTGAACACCGCCGAGGGGCCCGAGGTATCCACGTTACCGCTGCCTGAGCCGCCGTCGTCCTGCACGGTCACCTGGAAGGTGGCCGAGCCGTTGCTGTTGGCCGCGGTCTCAAAGGTCAGGGTGCCGGCCGTGCTGATAGCCGGGGCGCTGCTGAAGGTCAGGCCGCCCGCGGGAGTCAGGTTGATGATGGTGTAAGCCAGCGCAACCTGGCCGGATTCATTGGCCGGGCCCGGGTTGATGCCGACGAAGTTGGCGATGCTCTGGGGGCCGTCGTCTTCGTCCACGGTCGGGTTGCTGCCGCCCGTAACGCTGGGCGCGTCGTTGAGCGGGTTGACGGTGATGGTGAACGTCTGGCCAGCGCTGGTGTCCACGCCGCCATTGGCCGTGAGGCCGTTGTCCTGCAGGCGCACGCGGAAGGTGCAGCTGCCGAACTCATCGGCGGCGGGCGTGAAGGTCAGTTCACCGGTGGCGACGTTCACGGCGGGCGCGACCAGGAACAGGCCCGGGTTGCTGATCTGGTCCACGATCCAGGCTGCGACGGCCTGGCCGTTTTCGTCGCTGGGGCCGAAGTTGGTGACGCTGGCCCAGCCCGTCACGGTTGCGGCGCCGGAATCCTCATCGACTGCCGCGGGGTTGCCCGTGGTGGTGAAGCTGGGCGCGTCGTTGACGGCCGTGACGGTGATGGTGAACGGTCCGGTCAGCACTGAGGTGTCGACGCCGCCGGAGGCCGTTCCGCCGGTGTCGCGCACGGTGGCGTAGAATTCGGCGGTGCCGTTGGTGTCGGCGATGGCGGTGTAGTGCAGGTTGCCGTTGGTGTCGATGCTGGGGCCTGACAGGAAGGCCAGGTTGCCGGTCAGGGTGCTGACGCCGCTGACGGTGTAGTTCAGCACGGCCTGGATGGTCTGCTCATTGGGACCGGCGTTGAAGCTTGCCCAGCCGGCGACGACGACCGCGCCGGCGTCTTCAAGGGACGCGGGCGGGTTGGAGGCGCTGAAGCCGGGCTGGTCGTTCACGTTCTCGATGAACAGCCGCACCTGCACCGGCGTGCCGCTGGAGAGCGCGCCGTCCCATGCGGTGACGGTGAAGGCATCCAGCGTGCCGAACAGGTTGGCGCCGGGCGTCCAGACCAGCGTGTCGGCCGCGCTGAACACGTTGCCGACTGCGGTACCGCCGTTCAACGTCAGCGTGCTGCCGGGTGTGACAGCCTCGATACGGAAGTTGACCGGCGAGCTGTCGATGTCCGCCTCGTTGGCGGATGCCTGCAGCATCGCGAACGGGACGTTGATGGGTGTGTCTTCCGGCCCGCCGAACATGGTGCTCACGAAGCTGAGCGTCGGCGCGTCGTTCACCGGAGTGACCGTAATGGTGAAGCTGACCGGCGCCGAGAGGTCCACGTCAGGGGCCGTGCCGCCGCCGCTGTCCCGCACCGTGAACTCGATGGTGCAGACGCCGAAGGCGTTGGCGGCGGGCGTGAAGCTGAGCTCGCCTGTGCTGGCGTTCAGCACCGGGCCGGCGCTGAACAGACCCGGGTTGCTGACGTTGGTCAGGCTGAAATTGATGGCGGTCTGGGTGCTTTCGTCAGCACCGCCGCCCGGCAGCATGCCCGCCCAGGCCACTGGCCCGAACGCGCCGCTGTCTTCGCCGACCGTGACGTTGCTGCCCGTGGCGGTCGGCTGGTCGTTCACGGCCGTGACGTCGACACTGACCTGCACGGAGGCGACCGAAGTGGCGCTGCCCGGTGTGCCGTCGTCAATGGCCTCCACGTCGAAGGCGTCGAGGTTGCTGCCGTTCACGTTGGCGGCAGGCGTCCAGCGCAGGATGTCGCTGCCGTCGATCACCTGGCTGGTGTAGGCCACGAACACCAGGCCGGTGCCGGTCTGGTCGATCTGCAGTGTGCCGCTGTCGAGGTTGGTGACGCGGAAGCCGACCACGTTGCCGTCGCTGTCCGTGGCGTTTGTGGCGGTCTGCAGGTCGCTGAAGCTGATATCGAGCGGCGTATCTTCCAGCGCTGCCGTTGCCAGCAGGCCGGCCGACAGGGTGGGCGCGTCGTTCACCGGCGTGATGGTGATCGCAAAGGTCAACGGCGAACCCACCGAGCCCAGCGAGCCTCCGCCGCCGTCCGTCACATGGAATGCGAAGGAGTTGGCGGCCGGGTTGTTGCCGTTGTGGCTGAAGCTCAGCAAGCCGGCGTTGATGTCGGCCTGTGTGAAGGTGTCGTTCATGGCCAGGGTGCCGAATCCCGCCAGCTCCAGCGTGCCATGAAGCGCGAGCGCGTCGACGGTGAAGGTCAAGGGGCCGGGGCCGTCAACGTCGCTGACCTGCAGCATGGTGTTGACGATCACCACCGAGCCGCCTTCTGCGACCGTGGCGCCGTTGTTGAAGACAAGCACCGGGTCGTCATTGGTGGCGCCCACGGCCACCTGTACGGTGACCGGCGAGCTTGAGCTGAGCAGGCCGTCCCAGGCCAGGATGGTGAACGCGTTCAGCGTTCCGTTCTGGTTGGCGGGCGGCGTCCACAACAGGCTGCCGGTGCTGAACACGGTGGTGCCCGGGATCACCGGGTTGCCGTTCATGGTCAGGCTGCCGGACAGCAGCGAATCGATGCGGAAGTTCACCGGGTCGCCGTCCACGTCGGCCTCGTCGGCCACGCCGGCCAGGGTGGCGAACGGGATGTTGAAGGGCGTGTCTTCCGCAGCGCCGGGCAGGGTCGCCACGGAGCTGAGTGTCGGCGCGTCGTTCACCGGTGTGACGATGACGGTGAAGGTCTGGTTCGGCGAGGTGTTGCTGCCGCCGCCGTCGTCCGACACGCTGACGTCGAACGTGCTGCTGCCGTTGGCATCAGCGTTCAGTGTGAAGCTCAGGGTGCCGGCGTTGTCCACGGCCGGGCCGGCGGCGAACAGGCCGCTATTGCTGATGTTGCTGATGGTGTAGGCGGAAACCGTCTGGCCGGACTCGTTCGCCGGGCCGGGGTTGAAGGCCGCCCAGCTGACGATGCTGTGCGGGCCGCTGTCTTCGCCCACGGTGATGATGCTGTTGGAGGGGCTGACCGTGAAGCTCGGTGGGTCGTTGACGGCCGTGACAGTGAGGGTGAACAACGCCGACAGGCCCGAGGTGTCGCTGCCGCCGTTGGCCGTGCCGCCGTTGTCCCGCACGGTGACCTGGAAGGTGGCCGACCCGTTGGAGTTCGGCGCGGCCTCGAAGGTCAGGGTGCCGGCCGCGTTGATGGCGGGGGCGCTGCTGAAGGTCAGACCGCCCGAGGGCGTCAGGTTGACGATGCTGTATGCCAGTGCCGCCTGTCCAGCCTCGTTGGGCTGTCCGGCCGACATACCGACGAAGGCGGAGATGCTCTGCGGGCCTGCGTCTTCGTTGACGGTCGGATTGCTGCCACCGGTGACGGCCGGGGCATCGTTGACCGGGTTGACGGTGATCGTGATAGTCTGCACCACCGAGGTCGCGCCCGGTGCGCCGTTGTCCGTAACGGTCAGGTCAAAGGTGGAGGTGCCGAAGGCGTTTGCCGCCGGCGTGTAGCTGAGCTGTCCGGCCAGATTGACCGTCGGCAGCGCGCTGAAGAGGGCCGCGTTGCTGATGTTCGTGACATTGAACGAGGCAGGCGTCTGCGAAGCCTCATCAACTCCGCCGCCCGGGTTGAAACCGGCAGGCAGCGTGATCAGTGCATAGCTGGCCGCACCCGTGTCTTCGTTCACGGCGGGTACCGGCGTGTTGGCCGTCAGCAGGGGCACGTCGTTCACGGCGGCGATTACCAGCGTGAATGTCGTCGGATTGAGCCAGGTGTCTACGCCGCCGGTTGCGGTGCCGCCGTTGTCACGGACCGTTACGGTGAAGTCAACTGCACCGTTGGCATTGGCCGCGGGAGTGAAGGACAGGTCGCCGCTGGTGTTGACCGTAATGCCGCTGCTAAGCAACGCTGCGCCAGAGGTGATGTTGACGGTGTAGCTGAGGACGGACTGCGAGCCCTCGTTTGCCGCGCCGGCGTTGAATACGGCCCAGCCGGTCTGGGTCTGCGGACCGGCGTCCTCCAGTACGGAAGTCGGGTTCAGTGCGGCGAATGACGGGGCGTCGTTCACCGATTCGACGAACACACGGCCTTGCAGCTGCGTGATTGAGGGAAGCAGCCCGTCGTGTGCGCGTACGTCAAAGGCGACAATCGTGCCGTTGGTGTTTGCCTGCGGCTGCCACTCGAGGTAGTCGCCGGGAAAGAACAATGAGGAAGCCCCGACCAGGGCGCCGTTTATCCACACGGAGTTCGGAAGCGCCGGGAAGATCTGGAAGCCGACCGGTGCACTGTCGACGTCGGCCTCATTTGCGGCCGCGGCCAGGGTGGCAAAGTCGATGTAGATCAGGGTGTCTTCAGGGCCGCCGAACACGGTGTTCAGCACGCTGAGAGTCGGGGCGTCATTCACCGGAATCACGGTGATTGAAGTGTTGCGCGTGTCGGACAACGCGCCGCCCAGGCCTGAAGCGCCTTGGTCGTTGATCGTGAATGCGGCGGATGCCGGGCCGTTGTAGTTGAGGAAGCCGCGATAGTTCATCGTGGCAATGGCAGCCTGGATGTTCGCCGTGCTGCCCGAGAAGTCGAGCAGCGAGGTGCCGTTCAGCGTACCGCCGTTGAACGTGAGCCCGGTCGTGCTGGCAAGCGTGATCGTGCCGTTGGTGCACGACAGCGTGACGCGGACCGGGCCCGCGCCGGCGTCAACGTCGGTAAACGAGTATGACAGCGGGATATCCGTGTCTTCATTGCCGCTGGTGTTCAGCGTGCCGCCTGCAACCGGAGCGTCGTTGATCGCCGTGACTTCAACGGTCACCTGCACGGTGTTGATTGCCGGATCGATGCCGTCGTGCGCACTGACGGTAAATGCGTTCAGCGCAAGCCCGTTGTCATTGAGAGCCGGCGTCCACGTTACGGACTGGCCCGGGCCGACAATCGTGGTGCCGTAGGTGATCGGGCCACCGCTGTAGGTCAGTGAGCCGGAGCTCAGGGCCTCAAGCCGGAAGCCGATCGGGTCGCCGTTGGCGTCTCCCTCATTGCCGTTGGTGATCATGTCTGCGTGGGTGATGACAATGGCGGTTTCTTCGTTGGTCGGTCCGAACGTGGCCATGGTCGTCATGGTCGGCGGGTTGTTGTAGCCGAAGAACACCAGGCCTACTCGTGCGTCGTCCACCTTGTGGAAGACCTTGCTCTCCAGTGCATTACGCTCAGCCATGTTCATGGCCGCCGGAAGCACACCGTTGAACGTATTGTTCGAGCCGTCGAAATCGGTGTCGAAATCGCCCGGCGTCGGCGGAGTGCCGCCGGCGATGAACGTCGGCGCCAGGAAGAATGGCGAGCTGCCGGTCTGGAACTGCAGGCGCAGGTACTCGGGCAACGCTCCGTCAAAGCTGTTCGGTTGCGCACCGGTGCCCATGGTGATGGTGCCCCACGCGCTGCCCGCGTCGTCATTATGATCCTGGAAGTCAACCGCGCGGCCGGCAGATCCACCTCCGTTGAAGGTGTTTCCCAGTAGTGAAATGCTGTTGGCAGGGTTGGGGCTGGGAGTGGGAGGCGAGCCTGCGTCATAGCCGCTGCTGACCAATACGTGAGTGTAATCCGTGGCGCCACTTCCAGGCGTGAACACGTTTCCGTCGAGCGTGATGCCGCTGCTGGCACCGCTGATCACTGCAGTGTTTTCGTGATCGAGGAAGTTGTTGTTCTGCACCAGCACTGTCGTGGTCGTAACGTAGCGCAAGAACAGGCTCGAGTTCGTAAGAGAAGGTGCAAACGGCTGGAACGTGTTTTCCAGAATTGTTACTGGCGAAACGGGGGCGGAGATATTCATGCCCGCGCCGACCGACAGATTGTTCCGAACCAGCAGCCCGGCGCCGTCCACAAACTGTGCTTCGAGGTCCCAGACGAACCCACCCAGCAAGTTGCCTTCGGCGGGCGTCGGTCCACCGACGGTGCCCTGCGCACCGCCGCGAAGGGCGACCGCATAGAAGAAGGCGGCGTCCGTCGGCAGGCCAAGGAACTGGCCGATCACCTGGTTGCCCGCAATGGTGACATTCGCACCTGTCGTGCCGTCCACATAAACGCCGTGCTTGCCTGCCTGGAAGCCGACGCCGGCTCCAGGGTTGGTGCAAACGATGAAGTTGTTCAGCACCTGCAGCCCGTTGGCCGCACCGGCCGCTGTCGCGTGTACACCGCCGGCTGTAGTGGCAACGTCAGCACTCAGCGTAAAGCCATCAACGAGCGCATTGGCCGCTGTCACGTTGATCAGCGGTACCGCCGGGCTTCCGGTGGTGGAAACTACAGTCGCTTCAGCCACGCGTGTGCCGTTGAATGCGCTGATGCCCGAGTTTGGCCCCCGCAGTGTCAGCAGTTTGTTCACCACGACCTGTTCGTCGTAGGTGCCGGCTGCCACGTCGATCGCAAACCCGCTGCCGGCTGCGCTGACGCCGCGCCCGATACCGAGCGTGCTGGTGGTGACGTAAAGCCTGCCGGCCATCCACAGCACGCGCCCGGACGTCGCCTGGTCGAGCGTATGGAAAACGCGGTCTTCGATGCTGAATGCATCCGCGAGTGTTGCCGGTACGAATGTTGTGGCGTCTTCCATGAACGTCACACCACTCGTGACATCGAGGTCGGCAGTGCCGGCCTGGTTGCGGATGAAGCTGCCGCCCGCATCCCGGATCTGGAAGGTATTGCCGCCGTTGGTCGTGACGTCCAGTGTGCCGCCCTGGATCTCAACGCAATCCTGGTTGCTAGCCGCCGTGCTGTCCTCGCGCACGGTTACGCCGTCGAGGATCAGCGTGCCGCCCTGAAGCAGGATGGTCGGGAAGGCGGTGTTCTGGTCGAGGTCGCCGCCGGTGATGGTCAGCGTGCCCGCCGTGTGCGTGATGACCGGCGAGGCGCCCCGCAGGACCGAGCCCGCACTGAGGTCCAGCGTCAGGTTCTTGCCGACGCTGGCGCCGATGTACGTGCCCGTCGTGACGTTGACGGTATCGCCTGCGGTCGCGGCGTCTACTCCTGTCTGTACGCCGAGCGTGTTGGTTGTGACGTAGACGTTGCCAGTGACCCAGGTACACAGGCCGCTGGTTGCGTTGTCGAGGTAGTGAACGATGGCGTCCTCGATCGCGTAGTTGTCGGCAAAAGCTGCGCCGCCGTCCTCCAGGGTAACGCCGGTCAGGTCGATCGCACCCGTGGTCTGGTGGTCGATCAGCATGCCCGCGCCCTGGCGATTGATGGTAACGCCTGCACCAAAGGCCACCGTGCCGCCGGTGATCCGGATGGCGGCCTGGCCGTATGTGCCGCTCTCGACCACGGTCGAGCTGTCAATCGAGAGGTCGCCGCTTTGGATGAGAATGGTCGGGTCGTCCGGCGTCGGGGCAGAATCGACTTCGAGCGTCATCCCGGTTACCACAACGCCCGCGGAATTCACCGTCAGCGCCGGTGAAGCGCCGCGGAGGCTGGTTGTGGCCAGTCCTGCACCGGTGAGGGTGAGCGGCTTGTTCACGGTAACGCCCGGATACACCGCCGCTGCCAGGCGGATGTTCGCACCGTCACGGGCGAAGCTCAGCGCCGTGCCGAGGTCAGCGAATGCGTCGATGCCATAGCGCTGTGCCGGGCCGGCCGGGTCGTCGCCGTAGTTCAGCGCCGAGTAGGCCGGATCGACCCAGATGTCGCTCTGGTAGGAGGAGATGATCAGCAGCGCCGGTGGCGATGAAGTGTCAAGTCCGCCGAGTGCCGTTCCGCCGTTATCCTGCAGCGTAACGTTGTAGACGGTGAAGCCGGTTGAGCTTGAGTCCAACTCAAAAGTCAGGTCGCCGGTCATCGGGTCGATGCTCGGCGGCGTGATGTAGGTGACCGTGCCGGAGGTCTGCACCGGCGTGAGAATGAACGTGAGGTTCTGGCCGGATTCGTCGGCCGGGCCGGCGCTGATCGCACTGGCCCAACCGGCGACGTTCACAGCGCCTGCGGTCGGCGCCCATGGCGCCTGGTTCGCGCCGGCGGTGAAGCTTGGGCGGTCGTTGACGGCGGCGACGTTCAGGGTCATCACGCTCGGGACCACACTTGTGTAGGTGCCGTCGGCGGCCTCTACGTTAAACGTCACGTATGGAGTGCCGTTGCCGTCGGCTGCGGGGACAAAGATCAGGCGGCCTGACGCATCCGTCACGAGGTCATTCGCGTTCACCTGCGCGCCGAGAGCGACGCCGTCCGGTGTCTGGTAGAGAAGGCCGGCTGCAGGCACGGCGACTACGCGCAAACTGACGGACGACGAGTAGGCGCCGCTGCGGGCCATGGTGATGAGCAGGTTGGTGTCTTCGGTGCCGCCTACGGTCTGCGGCGCGGTGTACACAAAGTCGTTGACGACGTGGACGGTGGCCGTGTCCGTACCCTGGCCGCCGGTGCTGTCAGTAACCAGCAGGCGGATGACGTACACGTTGCCGGCTGTCCAGGTGCCCGGACGGTCGGCCTGCATGATGAATGGGGTGGCGCCGGTCAGGTCGCCGAAGGTGCCGTTGTTGTCAATGTCCCAGTCCCAGCTGACGATTGAGCCGGACATGTTCGGGTCAAACGAGTCATTGCCATCCAACTGCACGCCGCCTGTGCCGACGACCGTTTCTGTGGCGATGTTGTACACATACTCGGCGAACAGGCCCGGTGTGCGCGCGGCCGGGAAAGCCACCGCCGTCGCGGAGTCCGCGACCACGAGCACCGTGGCGCTGTCGTATGAGTACACGCCGAAGGTGTCCTGCACGCGCAGCGCGATGGTGTAGATGTTGCCGGCGGTCCAGCCGGGAACCCAAGTGGTGCGGTCGCCCTGCACCATGATCGGGTTCACGCCGGTGATGTCGCCGAACGTGTTGTCATTGTTGAGGTCCCAGTCGTAGTTGGCGATGGAATCGTTCGAGTCGTAGGAAGCCGATGCATCGAACTGCACGCCGCCCTGCGCCAGGGTCTCGGTAGACAAGTCGTAGGTGTAGTCAGCCGTCGGACCGGACGCGCCCGGCGGGATCGCGATTGCCACTGGTGGGACGTTGGATCCACCGGCGAGAACGGTAACCACGAGCGAGCTGTCAACCGACTGCTGGCCGATGTCATCCGTGACGCGCAGGCGGGGCGTGCGGCTGCCCACGCCGGTCCCCACATTGAAGGCATAGGTCTGGTAAAGGTTGGGGGTGGAGAACTCGTACGTGCCGTTGTTGTCGGCGTCCCATTCAAACAGTACCAGCGTACGGCCGGCGTCAAGGTGGTAGGAGTTGCTGTGGTCAAGCTGGACGACCTGATTCTCAAGGCAGCTGCTGGGCGAGGCGTCCGCAACCGCTACCGGCGGCTGAACCAGGAATGTGGTCTCCAGGATTTCGACGCCCATCGCTGTAACCAGTCGCGGGTTACCGACGCCGAGAGGGCCTATGGCGCCTGCTACTCCGCCCTGCCACCTGCCGTCAGTCTGCTGGCTGCCGAGCAGGAACGTGCGGCACAGGTCGTACCAGTCGAAACTGCTCGTACCCGCGGTATTTGTGAAGGTCACGATGGCAGGGCTGAAGGCACGGCAGCCCTTCATTATGGAGTACATGAAGTAGAAGTCGCCAATGTCGTTGCCCGGTGTCCCGCCGGTGCCACCGCTCATGTTGCCCATGTTGTCGCCGATCCAGTGGAACGCGTTCTGGACGCGGGTGTCAGTCTCCGTGTAGCCGAGGAATTCCATCGTCGCGAGGTTGCCCGCCGTCTTTGCCTTGTTCAGCCAAAAAGAATTGGTGGTGTAGCCGAACGCTCCGTTGGCATTCTGCGAGTTGACGACTGATGTGTTGATCAGCCCGGTTTGCGTATTGGGGTCTGCAACCCAGGCGGGGACGGTGGCCCCCATTGAGTTCACGCTCCAGTTCAGCGCGGTTACCGCAAAGTGCTGCTGAGAGCCGTCAAGGTTGCCGCCGTTTGGCCCGTAGTACCACGAGCCCGTTCCGGCGCCGGTATCGTTCATCGCCCAGCACCACCAGTCGACTACGTCCTGAACAATCGCTGCATAAGTACGACCTGCAACATTGGCCGGGAGTCCGGCCGGTGCGACCTGGGCCGGTGTGTTTGATGTAGACAACCCGACGGTTGCCAGCGCAGGGCCGTAGATTTCATTAGATGTGAAGCGCAGCCCGATGCCGTTACCATTGACGTCCGGGTCGTTCCCGTTTTGTAGTCCGATCGCAACGGTCACCAGGTTGCTCAACAGCCAGTTGTGCATCCAGGTTACGTCATCGACGTACGGGTTCGTGGAAGAGCCGTTGATGCGGTGGCCCTTGTTCTGGAAGGCCTGAAGGCCGACGCCCGTGGCACCTTCATTGTACTCCTGGCTGCCATCATTGAGGTATGCAGTCTTGTTGCCGCCGTAGATACCGAAACTCAGTTGCGTGTGCAGGTACCACAGCCCGTCGTCGATAGCCTTGTCCGCGCGAATTGCTTGCGTCGCGGCGACGGTATCGTGAACGCGGATCAGGTAGTCATGTGTCGCGATGGCGCCGACATTGTCGGTCACTTTAACGCGCGCAACGTAGTCACGGGTGGCCGGCACCGAGTACGTGGTTGTCCACTGGCAGTTCTGGCCAGACGCGGCCGTCGGTCCGGTGTCGTACGTGCCGTCGCCGTTGAGGTCCCACTGGAAAGTATAGGGAGCCGTTCCTCCGTAAATCACGGCTTTGAGCGTGGTGGCTTGGCCGTCCCAGGTCACGTGCGGAAGCGCCGGGTTTGTACCCACGCCCGGTGGCACCTTCACCTGAAGTTGCGCGAACAGCGAAGGTGCAAGCGCTCCGGCCAGCACGAACGCGAGTATGGTGAGCGAGATTCGATACGAAATCGGCATGCCTGGCTCCGGTTGAAGCATCGGTTCAAAAACGCGCGTGTTCAGGTTTCGGACGGGCTCGCTGGCTGAGTTTCTATCCGATGCTTTGAATCGGTTCAGGCTGGACACGGCGGACTCCTTGGCTGTTTCGTGCGTCATTTCGTGACAATTACCACTCGGGCCTGCTGGGTGCTGACCTCATGGGCAGCAGACTGCGGGCTGGGCGCTCAAACGGCAGCGAATTCAGACTTGAGTAAAAAGGCCTTACTTGAGGCAAGGAAGATAGAAACGTGGTGCGTTCAGGGCAACTGGATAATGCGCTAAGACTGTGCAAATTCGGAAAACACCACCTATATCAGGATACTGGAGTCCGAATAAGCGTCGCGCGCGCTGCAAATGGGCTTGTTCTGCAGGTTCAAGCCCCTCTACGTCAGCGGGTATGACTCCGCAACCCTGTGGATCGCGCCGTCCGGGGTCAGTTGGCTCTCCACCAGGTGGAACTCGCTGATGCGCAGCACCGGGGACTCGAAGCCCCCATGCCTCTTCTGCCAGGCTTTCAACTCGGGCCCGGGAGGGTAGCGGAACCTCGCCAGTGTCACGTGGGGCGTGAAGTCTTCCTCTTTTAATACCAACCCTGCGGCCGTGGCGGCCTGGTCCACCTTGGAGGCAAGCTCGGCCAGCTCCGGCCCGGCCTGCACGTCTGCCCACAAGATGCGCGGCCGACGGCCTTCCTGTTGCGGGAAGGTCCCGGTGCCCTTGAGTTGCAGGTCGAAGGCCTTGGCGCGCAGCTCACGCAGGGCGAGCTTCAGCAACTCGGCTTGCTCCTCCGTGACTTCACCGATGAAACGCAGGGTCAGGTGGATCTGGCCGGGCTTGATCCACTTGGCCTTGTTGATGCCCTTGCACAGGCCAATCAACTGTTCGTTGACCGCTTCGCGGAAATCGATCGCAACGAACAGCCTGGGCATGAGTTACGACGCGTACTGGATGCGGTCCGGCGGCAGCAGGCCGGTGATCTTCTCTTCGAATTCCTTGTTGGGCGTGACCCGGAAGGTGGGCCCGGCCTCGATCAGCTCCAGGGGCCGGCCGTCCTCGCCCAGCACCTTGAAGTACAGCGGCGTGCTGCCGTGGTTGTTCAGGGCCAGTTCACTCAGCGTGCCCAGCAACTCGGTGTTGATCTCGCCGGTGGTCAGGGTCAGGCACACCCCGGCCGTGAAGCGTGCGCGGGCCGAGGCCGCCGGAAGCAGTTCATCAGCCTTGATGGCGTAGCGGCCGTCGCGATCGGCCTCTGCGGGCCCGATGGCGAACAGGGCCAGGCCTTCCTTCAGGCGCGGTACCCACTGCACGGCGAGATCGCCGAACAGCAGCACGCGGAACGAGCCCTTGGGGCCGGTCAGGTTGAAGGTGGCGTAATCGTTGCCGCGCTTGGACTTGCCCTTGCGCAGGCCGGCAACGGCGCCGCCCACGCGCACGGTTGCGCCTTCGTCCAGCAGGGGCAGCTCGTCGGGGGTGGTGCTGGTGAACAGCTTGAACTCGTGGTCGAAGCGCAGGCTGTCGTCCTGGGCGAATTCCTGCTCGGCGTCCTGCACGTGGATGATCTTGCTGACCAGGATGGTGGCGTTTTCGTCTTCGCCCTGCCACTCCAGCATGCCGCGCACGAACACCGGCGCGTCCTCCTGGATCACCTGCTGCAGCTGGTCGTAGACGTCGGGGAACACGGTCACCTTGGTGAAGCCGGTTTCATCCACCAGGTCGAAGCGGGCCATCTTGCGCCCGAAGTTGCGGCTGTTCTCGTTGCGCACGGTGTTTACCTGCAGGCCGCTGATCAGCCCGCCCAGGATCACCGCCCCGCCCGCGTCGCCCTGCTGCAGGGTGCTGGCGCGGTTCTTCGCGTAACGCTCGAAGATCGCGCGGTGGGTGTCCAGCGGCGAGCTGGTGATGTAGAGCCCGAAGGTCTCTTTCTCGGCGCGCTGGCGCTCGGCCTCGGTGAAAGGCGGCTTGTCGGGCAGCGTTTCCAGGTCGCGCTGGTGCTCATCGACTTCGGCGGCTTTGGCGGGCGCCGCGAACAGGCCCTTTTGGCCCTTGGCCCGGTCGGCGGCACCCTCGGCGGCCAGGCGCAGGGCCGCTTCGAGGCCGCTGAGCAGCGAGTTGCGGTTGAGTTTCAGGCTGTCGAACGTGCCGCCCTTGATCAGCGACTCCAGCGTGGCTTTGTTCACGTGGGTGAGGTCGATGTTGTCGAGGAAGTGCATGAAGCCCTTGAACCTGCCGACCTTGTTGCGCGCCTCGATGATCTTCTCGACCGCCTTGGTGCCCACGCCCTTCATGCCGCTGAGGCCGAAGATGACCTTGCCGCCGGCCGCCGTGAACTCGGCCTCGGACAGGTTGATGTCTGGCGGGGTGACCTTCACGCCTGCGGCGCGGATGTTGCGCATGTACTCAACGATCTTGTCGTTGTTGCCGATCATGCTGGTCAGCAGGGCGGCGTAGTACTCGTGCGGGTAGTGGGTTTTCAGCCAGGCAGTCTGGTAGGTGATCAGCCCGTAGGCGACGGTGTGGGCCTTGTTGAAGCCGTATGAGCCGAAGCCCTCGATCTGCGACCACAGCAGCGCGCCGAGTTCTTTGCCGTAGCCCTGTTTGTCCACGCCCTCGATGAACTTGGGGCGCAGCTTGTCCATCTCGTCCTGCTTCTTCTTGCCGATGGCCTTGCGCAGCTTGTCGGCTTCGCCGGGCGTAAAGCCCGCCAGGAAGCGGCTCATCAGCATGGCCTGTTCCTGGTAGATCAGCGTGCCGTAGGTGTCGGACAGGATCTTGCCCAGCTGCTCGACGGCCGCCGGGTTGGCGATGCCTTCCGTTTCGCCGGGCATGCTGACCTTGACGCGCCCGTGTTTGCGCGCGGCGAAGTCTTTGTCCACGCCGGCGCTGAGCGGGCCGGGGCGGTAGATCGCCAGCACGGCCGAGATGTCTTCAAAGGTGCTGGGCTTGATGGATTGCAGCAGGCGGCACATGCCCTCGGATTCGACCTGGAACACGCCGAAGCCGTCGCCGGCGGCGAGTGTTTTGTAAGTATCCGGGTCGTCCAGCGTGTGCAGCGACTTGTAGGGCGCGTCGGTGGGGGCCTTGATGGCGTCCAGCTCGATGCGCGGGCCGCCGTTGCGCTCGATCAGCTCGACGGCCTTCTGCATGATGGTCAGGTTGCGCAGGCCCAGGAAGTCCATCTTCAGCAGGCCCTGGTTCTCGACCTCGCTCATGCTGTATTGCGTGGCCAGCACGTACTTGCGCTCGCGGTCCTTCGGCTGCGTCTTGCGTTCGGGCTCTTCGTCTTCGGCCCACTCGTTCTGCTCCTGGCGCATCAGGGGCAGGTAGTTGGTGACGTCCTTGTCCGCGATCACCACGCCGGCCGCGTGCACGCCGCTGCCGCGGTTCAGGCCTTCCAGTTTCATGGCCTTGTCGACGAGATTTTTTATCTCCGTGTCGTTGTCGTAGGCGGCCTTGAAGTCGGGCTCTTCCTCGAGGCACTTGGCCAGCGGCTTCACCTTGCCCTGCATCACGGGCACCAGCTTGGTCAGCTCGTTGACCTTCTTGAGCGGCACGTCGAGCACGCGGCCGGTGTCCTTGATGGCCGCGCGGGCGAGCAGCTTGCCGAACGTCCCGATCTGGCAGACGCACTCTTCGCCGTACTTCTTGCGCACGTACTCGATGACTTCACCGCGGCGCTCGACGCAGAAGTCGATGTCGATATCGGGCATCGAGATGCGGTCCGGGTTCAGGAAGCGCTCGAACAGCAGGTTGTAGCGCAGTGGGTCCAGGTTCGTGATGCCAAGCGAGTACGCCACGATGGCGCCGGCCGCGGAGCCGCGCCCCGGGCCGACGGGGATGCCGCGATCCTTGGCCCACTTGATGAAGTCCCACACCACCAGGAAGTAGCTGTTGAAGCCCATGCGCTGGATGGTCTGAAGCTCGAACTCCAGGCGCTCGCGCACGGGCGTGCCGGATGCGAGCGCGCCTTCACCGTAGCGCTCGCGGATGCCCTGTTCACACAGCATGCGCAGGTACTGGGCATCGCTGAGGCCGTCGGGGCACTTGAACTCGGGCAGGTGGTAGCCCTCGTTCTTGAGGCTGACGTTGCAACGCTGCGCGATTTCGACCGTGTGACGCAGCACTTCCGGGTTGCGCGGGAACAGCGCCAGCATTTCGTCGGGCGACTTCAGGTAGAAGTCGGGGCCGTAATCGAGGCGGTTGGTGTCGCTGAGCTTGCGCCCGGTGTTGATACAGAGCAGGGCGTTGTGGGCCTCGTAATCGGTGGGGGCCAGGTAGTGCGAATCGTTGGTGAGCGCCACGCGCACGCCGGATTTTTCGGCCAGCTCGAACATGCGGCTGCTGACCAGGTCTTCCAGCTCGCCGGTGCGGGAGTCGCGGTGGGCCTGGATTTCGAGGAACAGGTTTTCGCGCCCGAAGATGTTGAGGTAGTCGTCGATCTTGCACAGGGCCTGCTGCGGGTCCTTGCTGCGCATGATGGCCTGGGGCACCTCGCCGCCCAGGCAGGCGGTGAGTGCGATCAGCCCTTCGCGGTGGGCGCTCAGCGTGGCGTAATCGACGCGCGGCTTGCGGTAGAAGCCCTCGGTGAAGCCCTTGCTGACCACCTTGCAGAGGTTGCGGTAGCCGGTTTCGTTCTCGGCCAGCAGCACCAGGTGGGCGTTTTCCTTGGCGGCGCTGTCGCCGCCGGGGGCGCCGTCCAGCTCCGGGTTGCGTTTCTCGTGCATGTCGTAGGGGACGACGTAGATCTCGCAACCCACGATCGGCTTGATGCCCTGTTTGCCGCACTCGTTGACCAGGTCGATGATGCCGCACATGTTGCCGTGGTCAGTCAGCGCCAAGGCGCCCATGCCGAGGCTTGCGGCGCGCTTGGCCAGGCCGGCGACGGTGGCGCCGCCGTCCAGGAAGCTGTAGTCGGAGTGAACGTGCAGGTGGACGAATTCGGTCATGGCAGCCTGATTCTATAAACGCCTGCGACATCGGGCGGGCTTCCATGATGCAAAAAGGGCCCGACGAGGGGCCCTGTTCAAAGCTTGTTGATCGGTGTCGGCTAGCCGCCCGTGCCGCCCGTACCGCCCGTTCCCCCTGTACCTCCCGTGCCACCAGTACCGCCGTTGCCGGGTTGGGCCGGTGCTGGCGCCGCTGGCGCCTGGGCGCTGAAAAGCTTGAATTTTTCGTCCAAGGCGGGGAAGTCGGGCAGGCGCACCAGCGTCTCGTAGACGGCGTAGCGCTTCTTGAGTTTGCGGTTGTAGGCGTCGATCGGCGTGGCATCGAGGATCAGCTCCACGCGCACGGCGTAGGGCAGCCGGCCTTCCTCGTCGGCATCCCAGCTGTCGAGCTCGGTGCTTGAGCCGCGGGCGACGACTTCCTCCAGCGCCGTGGGATCCAGGCTGCCGTCTTCCAGCACGGCGTCGCGGGGCAGGTCGTAGTACCAGACGCGGAAGCTAACTACGCGGTCGTGCATCTTGATGCCGAGGCCGCCTTCGTCGGGGCGCTTGTCCACCGAGAAATCCTCGCGCCGGTACAGCGAATACAGCCCTTCCAGCGGGCTGCCGTCGGGGGCGTCGTTGGCCTTCACGTAGTAGCCGACCTCGGTGAGGTCGCTGGAGATGCCCTCGTAGCGCATGTAGCTGTCCACCGAGGTCACGAACCAGATCTCGTCGCTGGCGTCGTCGTCGCCGCCGTTGTGGTCGCCTACAAACCACGAGCCGTCAATCTCGACGTTTTCGTCGGGGCCGGTGGCCCACGCGTTGCGCAGGTCGCGGGCGATGGCGGCGATGATGTTCGGCCCCAGCCTGCGGGCGCGCGACTCGGCCTCGACCGAAATTTTGGCGTCCACGGTGGCGGTCAGGATCATGCCCAGGCTGGTGACGATCAGCGCGGAAATCAGGATGGCGATCACGATCTCGATCATCGTGAAGCCCGCCCGTGCCCTGTTGCCGCCGCGCCGCTGCATCAGTTGCCCGCCCCTTCCGCCGGCGCCTCTTCCTCGGCCGGCTCGGCCTGGAACAGGATGGCCGGGTCCACGTAGGTGACCAGCTTGATGGTGGGGCGCCCCTGCGGCGCTTCTTCATCCGCGACCCCGGAGGGACGCGGCTCGGGCAGGAACACGGTGAGGGTGACGCGCACCACGCGCGCGGCCGCCTTTTCGCGCGGGTTGGCTTCATTGGTGGGTTCGCCGCTTTCGTCCAGCGGCTGCTCCCAGGCGTCCAGGTCTTCCTGGGTGCCGATGAAGTCGGGGCCGATGAAAATCAGCTCCTTGGTGCACTCCCACTCGAACTTCGAGAAGTTCGTGCGCTCAGTCCAGTTTTCGTTGATGCGCTCGTTGATGCGGTTCAGCCGGTCGTCGAACTCCGCGAAGTCGCCGTTCTCGTACAGCACCCAGGACTCTTCGTCCTCGGGGTCGGGCAGGTTCTGGCTCACCAGCTCGGCCATCTTCATTTCGGCCAGCCAGGCGCCGGTGTGCTGGTCGTCGCTGCGCAGGAACTGGTGCAGCGTCTGGTTGCGCACCTGCAGCAGCGCCAGCATGAACACGCCCATGAACAGCACGGCCACCAGCACTTCGATCAGCGCGAAACCGGCACGGTTGTGGCGAGGCATGGTCATTTCAGCCTCTCCGGGGGTTCGACCTCGAGCTCGCCGGGGTAGACCTCGGCGGCGCCGGTGAAGGGGTTGACCTCCACCGTGTAGAACTCGCCGTCCTCGTTGGTGAGGTAGACCAGGTGCCAGTGGCTGCCGCCGGTGGGCATGAAGTCGATCTTGACCTCGGTGTCGTTGGTGCTGCTGCCGTCGCCGAATGCGATACGGTCGATCCACACCGCATAAACTCGCGAGCCGTCGCCGCGGTTCCGGGTGGGCATGGGGTGAAAGCCGGTGGCGACGCGGGTTTCTTCATCGTCGTCCGTGGCCTCGACCACGTCGCCTTCTTCGGCTTTGCGGGGCGCCCACACGAAATACATCTGCTCGTCTTCGTCCAGGCTGTAAACCACCGTGTAGCGCTTGCCGTTGAGGGCCGAAAGCGTGCGTACTTGCTGCAGGAAGCCGGCCAGGCTGCGGGCCTCGTCCTTCAGCTGCTCCTTGTTGCGGAACGCGTAATAGCCGCCCACCATCACGATCATGATCAGCAGCCCCAGCAGCAGCACCACCATGGAAAGCTCTACCAGGGTGAAGCCGGCTTTCGCGGAACGGGCGGCCCGCAGGCCGCCCGCACGGTTGTGGCTGCTGGTTCGCACGGTTACTGGGTATCCGACTGCAGACCTGACTCGGTGAAGACGATGTCTTTCTCGGGGCTTTCGGCGCCGCCTTCCGCCCCGTCCTTGCCGAGGCAGGTCAGGGTGAAACCGGAATCCGTCAGTTCGTAGATGTAGTCGTCCTTGCTGAAGGGATCCTTCGGCAGGCCGCCCTTGAAGTAGCTTTCGGTCAGCGCCTCCAGCGAATCCGGGTAGGTGCTGTCGTGCTCCAGCGCGTACTGGTTGAGGGCCTTCTGGATTTCGCCCATTTCGGTCTGGGCCTTGGTCCACTTGGCCTTGTCCGGCTTGTCGAGCACGAAGACGAACGCCATGGTCCCGATGATGCCCAGGATGACGATCACCACCATCAGTTCGACCAGCGTAAAGCCGCGCCTGTTCTTGCGTTGAGACATGTAGCTGCTCCTGTATCCGCCGTGTCAGTTTACCGGCTGGATATGATACGCACCACCGGGGTGATCCGATGGCTTTTTCCCCGGTTTTCGAAGCTACTCGGCCGGCTCAAGCTGGCCCTTTTCATTGAACACGATGTCACGCGCGTCCTTTTCCGTGCCGCCTTCAGCCTTGTCTGCCCCGAAGCAGGTCAGCTGGAAGCCTGTCTCCGTGCGTTCGTAGAGGTACGGCTCTCTTGAGAATGGGTCCGTGGGCACCCGGTTGCCCGGGAAGTCGCCGGCGATGGCGTCCAGGCTGTCCGGGAAGTCACCGTCGTGGTTCAGCGACCAGGTCTGCAGGGCTTTCTGGATCTCGGCCATTTCCGTCCGGGCCGATTCCCACCTGGCGGGGCCGACGTTGCCGGTGGCGTAGTAGAAGCCGATGGTGCCGATGATCCCCAGGATCAGGACCACAACCATCAACTCAATCAGCGTGAAACCGCACCTGCGCGTGTTAGCCATTGCAATCTCCCGTAGGTTGTTGCCCCGGCGTCCCGGGGCGAGATCCAATGGCCGGCCGATCCATGGAACGCGCGGCGGGAGCCGCGGTTGGCACATCAGTCGCCGCCGATGAAGTAGGCGATCACCAGCTGGCCCACCAGGGCGTAGCGGCCCATGGCGGCCATGGTCTCCTGCATGGACTCGCCGATGAAATCCAGGCGCACACGCAGCACCAGGAAGGCGAACAGCAGGGCATACGGCAGAAACAGCAGTGTGTAGCCCAGTCCGCGCTCCAGGTAGACGTGCTTGCGCGGCTTGGCTTTCCAGGCCAAAAACACGGCCGCGCACACAACCACCAGCAGGGTCGGGTACCAGTGCACGAACAGCCAGAACGGGTGGCCCGGCGGCCAGCCAGTCCGCTGGTTCAGCCAGTCCTGCAGCAGGCCCGCCAGCAGGCAGCCGATCGGCAGCACCACAAACAGGGCCAGGTTGACGTGACGCCCCAGTTGCTTCTTGATGCGGTCCTCACCCTTGTTGACGTAAAGCCAGCCCACCAGGCTGGCCAGCAGCATAGCGACCATGGTGTAGACCGGCAGGCGTTCAGCGCGCAGGCCCAGGGTGCCGTCCCAGGCCGAGTGGGGGATCAGCCACAGCAGGCCGACCAGCGCCAGCAGGCCCATGCCGAACCAGCCGATCCACCAGGCGCCCGCCTTGACGGAGTCGTCAAAAGCGCGCTTGCGGGCACGAAGGCTGCGGGCGGCGGAGCGGAGAGTCATGGGATTCTGGATTTTAGATTTTGGATTTCGGATTGCCGGGTAAATGCGGATCGAGCCCCGGCGGGCTCAATCCAAAATCAAAAAATCCAAAATCCCCTAAGCCGTGTGGTGGCGGGCCGGGCACTGGTCGTTGCGGAGATCGTCGACGATCTCGTCAACCTTCTGCTGCGTGAGGTTTTCGTAGTACTCGCCCTGGTTCACTTGCGCGCAGGGGGCCGTGCCGCAGGAGCCCAGGCACTCGGCCTTGCGCAGTGTGAACTTGCCGTCGGGCGTGGTTTCGCCGTTCTTGATGCCGAGCTTGTTGGACAGGTAGTCGAAGACCTTTTCGCTGCCGCGCAGGGCGCAGGGCAGGGTGGAACACACGTAGATGATGTACTTGCCGTCGGTGTCGCGGCGGAAGGTGCTGTAGAAGCTGACCACGCCCCACACCTTGGCGGGGGGCATGCCGATGGCTTCAGCCACCTGCTCGCAGACGTGGGGGTTGATGAAACCCACCTCGCGCTCGGCGATGCGCAGGGCCGTAAGCAGGGCGCCGTCCGGCTTGGGGAAGCGCTTGGTCAACGCCTTGATGGCCTCGATGGTGTCGGGCTTCAGGCTGGTGTTCACGGTCTCGGTCGTCATGGCTTCCTATCGGTCCAGCTCGCCGGCGATTACGTTCAGGCTGCTCAGGCACGCCACCACGTCGGCGATGTAGCCGCCGGCCACCATCTGCGGCATGGCGCCGTAATTGATGTAGCTGGGCGGCCGGCACCTGACGCGATAGCCCACGGCCGAGCCGTCCGTCTCGAGGTACCAGCCGAGCTCGCCGTTGGGGCTTTCCGTGCAGCTGTAGATCTTGCCGTGTTTGGGCGTCTTCAGGCCGTGGCCCTTCATCACCAGCTTGAAGTGGGTGATCAGGCTTTCCATCTGGGTGTAGACCGCGGCCTTTTCGGGCAGCACGATCTTCCAGTCGTCGATGTTGACGGGCCCGCCCGGCAGGCGGTCCAGGGCCTGGCTGATGATCTTTACGCTCTCGCGCATCTCGTTCATGCGCACGCAATAGCGGGCGTACACGTCGCCCTCGTCGCGGGTGATCACGTCGAAGTCGAGCTCGTCGTAAACCCAGTAGGGGCGGGCGCGGCGCACGTCGTAGGGCACGCCGGTGGCGCGCAGGATGGGGCCGGTCAGGCCGTAGCTGACGGCGTCTTCGGGGCCCACCGCCGCGATGCCGATGGTGCGGTCAAGGAAGATGCGGTTGCGGCTCAGCATCTTGTCGATTTCCTTGAGCGCCAGCGGGAACTCGCGGACGAACTTGCGGCAGCGCGGCACGAACTCGCCGGGCACGTCCTGCATCATGCCGCCCACGCGGGCGTAGCTGGTGGTCAGCCTTGCACCCGTCACCATCTCGAACAGGTCGTACAGCTTTTCGCGCTCGACGAAGCTCCAGAGCAGGATGGTGAAAGCGCCCAGGTCCATGGCCTGCAGGCCGCAGCAGATCACGTGGTCGGCGATGCGGGTGAGCTCGGCCAGAATCACGCGCAGGTGCTGGGCGCGCGGCGTGAGCTCGATGTCGAGCAGCTCCTCGACGGCGTGCACGAACCCGAAGTTGTTGCACAACGGGCTCATGTAGTTCATGCGGTCCGTGGTGCAGACGAACTGGTTGAAGGTGTGGTATTCGCCCAGCTTCTCGAAGCCGGTGTGCAGGAAGCCGATTTCGGGGTCCGCCTTGACGACGTTTTCGCCCAGCAGCTCCATCTTCACGCGCAGGGTGCCGTGCGTGGCCGGGTGCTGCGGGCCGAAGTTGATGTTCAGCGTCCGCGTTGTGATGTCTTCGCCGGCTTCAATATCCGGCCTTTCGACGATCTGAGCCATGGCAGTCCTTGCTCGCCCCTTCGGCGCGAAGTCTAGCTTTTAAGCCCCCGGGGGCCAGCGGCAAGGGTGCGGTGCGGGTGACAAAGGTAGCCTACGCGGCAGCAACATGAGGCGGACATCCCGTCTGCCGTGGCAGGCTGGCAGCCTGCCCCGCGACCGGCCGGGCGCCCTGGCCACGCTAGAGTTCGCGGGACAGCACGAAGTCGGCGATCTCGTACAGCAGCTCGCGCATTTCGCCCTGCGGCAGCACGTCGAGGCCTTTCTTGGCCGCGGCCACGAACGCGTTGGCCCGGGCGGCCGCGTACTTGAAGCTGCCGGTCTGGTGCAGCAGCTCCATCAGCTCGGCGCGTTTGCCCTCGGTTGCCGCGTTCAAGGCCAGCTTGCGGCCGGCCTCGTTCACGTGGGCCAGGTGGTGGATCAGGGGCAGGGTGGGCTTGCCCTTCTCGACGTCGCTGCCCAGCGTTTTACCGACCAGCGACTCCTCGCCCAGCATGTCCAGCAGGTCGTCCATGATCTGGAATGCGCGGCCGAGGTTCATGCCGTAGTCGTAGAAGGCGCGGCAGGTCTTCTCGTCGGCCCCCGAGTAGTGGGCGCCCAGCGAGGCGCTGGTGGCGTAGAGCTCGGCTGTCTTGCCCTCGATGATCTCGAAGTACTTGGCCTCGCTCAGCTCAAAGTTGTTGCGGTTATGAACCTGCATGATCTCGCCGAAGCAGGTGCGGGCCATGGCGCGGCTGAACTCGCGGGCGCCGACCGGCGTGCTGCATTCCAGGCTGATCTCGAAGGCGTGGCTGAAAATGTGATCGCCCAGCAGCACGCTGACCTCGTTGCCGGCCAGCGCGTTGATGCTGGCGCGTTTGCGCCGCAGCAGCGCGTCGTCCAGGATGTCGTCGTGCACCAGCGTGGCGGTGTGCAGCATCTCGGCCACCACGCCGAGTATGATGTGGTCGCGGCTTATGGTGCCGCAGGCCCGGCCGGCCAGCAGCAGCAGGGCGGGGCGCAGCTTTTTGCCGCTGTAGTCCTCGATGTACTCGAGCAGGTTGGCGATGTACTGGTCGTCGCTGCTGAGCTCGGCCCGGTACATTTCCTCGACCTGCTTTAGCTCCGGCAGGATCGGCGCGTACAGGCGCGACAGGATGGCTTTGGCCGCCTGTGCTGCCGCATCCTGCGCCGGGGAGTTCTGCTCGGGACTCATGACTGCCGCCTTCCAACGGGGTCAGGACGATAACACCGGGGGGGCGGGGCCACAACGCGGGGTCAGCCTTGCTCGCGCTCGAGTTCTTCCAGCGTGTTCAGGTTGGCGAAGGTGCGCTCCAGGGGGGCAAACTCGGCCAGTTCGGTCTCTTGCAGCACGCGGTGGGGCAGCGACTCCCAACAGGGTACCACTCTGGACGCCCCGCTGGCCAAGGCTTTGCGCACGGTTTTGCGGGCGGCCGGCACGTCCAGCGCGGCCGCCAGGGGTTCGTCGTGGCCGCCGTGGCGGCACCAGGCGCAGCGGCATCTGCCGCCGATTGCATCGAGCAGGCGTTGCAGCAACGCGGCGGGCAGGTTCGGCAGGTCGCATGCGAGCACCAGCGCGCGCTCATGGCGGGTGGCTTCCAGCCCGGCGAGGATGCCGGCCAGCGGGCCGCGGCCTGCAAACTCCGGGGCGTCGGGCACGGCCCGCGTGCCGGCGGGCAACGGCAGGCTGCGCGTTCCGGAAGCGACCAGGACCTCGTCGGCCAGCGGCGCGACGAGGTCCCGGGTGTGTTCCAGCAGTGTTTTACCGCGCAGGATGCGAAGCGGCTTTTCTCCCTGCATGCGGCTGGCCTGGCCGCCCGCCAGGATGATGGCGCAGACGCTCACCTACTCCTCGTTCCCTTCGGCGGGCTTGTTGTCTTCCGGCTTTTCCGGGCTGTACTGCACGATCTTGTGTTCGGCCAGTATCTCGGCCGGCGTGATCAGCTTGCGCACGGTGTCGCTGGTGGCGAGGTGGCGGCTGCGCCAGATCTCGGCCGGGGTGCTGCCCCACTGGCGTTCCTTCAGGCTGTCGGAGCTGAGGCGGCGCGGCACCACCTGGCGCTCGATGACGCGCGCCAGCAGGTATGCCCAGCGCTCGTGCTGCGGGCGGCGGAGGGGATCAGGGTTGAACTTCTCCGAGATCGGCTCGCTGACGCCCTCAGCGGGCTTGATGTCCTTGAGCCTTGAGATGAATGGCTGGTCGGGCGCCGTCGTGCTGGGGCTCGTGCTGAGCTTCAGCACATCGTTGTCGCTGTCGCTGAAAACGCCGGGGATGTCCATCTTGTCAGTAATGAACGGGGTCTGCTGCACTTCCAGGTGTTCCCCGTACTTCTGGCGGGCGCGCTCGATGGCCGCCGACCAGCCGTCCTTGAGGATCTCGCGGCGCAGCTGCCGGATGGCCTCGACCGTGAGTTCGCGGGCGCGCAGCAGCTCGGCGATGGCGGCGACGGTTTCCGCGGCGTCGCCACGCCCCTGTGTGTACTTGGGCGTCTTGTCGCGCAGGCGCAGGATGATGTAGCCCTGGCCGGGCACGGCCATGATCTTGCTGGTGGCCCCGGCGGAGTTGGCGGGCTCTTCCAGGAACGACTTGGCGCCGTCGACGTTTTCAAGGTAGCTGAGGTTTTCGTCGGCGATCAGCTTCTCCCAGGTCAGGTTGCTGCCGCCGGGCACGACCTTGAGCTTGAGTCCGGCAATGATGCGGGAGATGTCCCAGTCGCGGGTGTCCGCTGCGTCCTTGGCCTGGTTGCGTTGGCGGGCCTGGTAGTCGGCGCGGATCAGCTCGGCCTGGTTGCGGTAGCCGTCGATTTCGTCCTGGGCCACGATGGCGTCGCGGTTTTCGCGGATGAAAGCGCCCAGCTCGACGGGGATCTCCACCAGCAGTTCGCGCAGCACGGCGCGGCGCAGGTCCAGGTCGCCCTCGCGGGCATTGCGGATCAGCAGCTCGTAACCTGCCAGCTTGCCGCGCAGGGCGGCGGCGAAGGTCTCGATGCGCGGGGTCTTTTCGTCGCGCAGGCTGATCTTTTCCTCGATGGCCCTGATCTCGAGTCGGAACTGCTCGAGTTTCGACTGCACCTCCTGCTCAGTCATCAGCTTGCCGTCCGGGGTGCGCTTTTCCTTCTCGAGCTGGAATTCCTCCAGCTCGGCGCGCTTGTCGTTCAGCTCGCGCTCGAGGGGGCGCATGCTGACGCGCGCCACGGAAAGCAGGCTTTCGATCTGCTCGCGGTCCAGGTTGGTGAGTTCGCGGGCGAACTCGTCCACCAGGCGCTCGACGGCCTTGGAATTGGCCTGGGCGTCCGCGCCTTCAGCCTGCGCGTCGAGCTGGTTGCCGATGCCGCGCAGCTTGCTGTGCAGCTGGGTCTCCATGCTGCCGAAGCGGTTGCGCAGGTCCTCGGCGTAACTGCGCCTGGCTTCCCATACCGCTTCTTCCTTGCGGATCACGTCGATCTCGGCGCTGATCTGGCGCTGCTTCTTGCTCTTTTCCTCGCTCACGAAACGCTGGAAGCCCGCGATCGCGGCCTGGGCCGCCTGCAGCGAGCCCTTGCGCATCAGCGCCTGCTGCAGGTCCACCTCGGATTCGTAGAAGCTGCGGAATTTCAGCATCTCGGCGCGGCGGTCGTCCTTGAACTTCTTGATCTCGGCGTCGCCCCAGTCCTTGGTGAGCTCGCGGTTCTCCAGGTCGTAGCGGTTGAACTCTTTCTCCAGCCGCTCCTCGATTGTCTGCTTGTCGGCGTCGGAAACCTGGAACATTTCCTCACGCACGGCCCGGTAGATCAGCTCAAGCAGCTCTTTCTCGAAGGGCACCGCCCCGGCGGACACCATTTCGTCAGGATAGGCGCGGATCACGTCGAAGCCGAACGAGGCGTCGGCGCTCAGGTGGCGAGTCCTGTTCTTGTCGTACGCCTCTTCCATGCGGTCGTAACCGAACGCCGGCGACGCCACGCCGAAGCCGCCCACCAGCCGGGCCGAGCGCGTGCGGAAATTCTCGCGCCACACGTCCTGGCGGGCCTGCTCCAGGAAATAGTCGACCTTCAGCCGCGCGTACTCGGCCTTCACTTCCTCATTGTTGCCCTCGGCGATGCGGGCAACCTGGGCCAGGCGGGCGCGCTCATCGGCCACCAGCGACTCCACGTAGTCGCGCACCATGAACGCTTCCTTGAAGGTGGGCAGCAGCTCGGACAGCGGGTTGCCGAACGACTCTTCGAACTTCTTCGTCAGGTCGCGCCCGTCGAACTTGTCGATGTCCTGGCGGGCCTCGTTCATCAGCGCGGTGATCACGCGACCGATGTAGGGGGTGCCGCGCTCGGCAATGCCGGCCTCGCGGGCACGCTTTGCCAGCACCAGGTGACACCACACATGCTGGTCCTGGTAGGCGGGCCAGATCTCCAGCAGGCTGGCGTCCACGGGGCGCTGGGCGTTGTAGGGCCAGTCGTGGCCGTACTGTTCCTGCACCGCGAGAGTCGGGACGCGGGCGTAGATGTACTCGGGTGCATCGGGGGAGTTGGGGGGCGACGCACGGTCAAGGCCCATGATCAGGCCCAGCGCGCGCTTCTTGCGGTTGAATTCGACCATGCGGATGGCCTGGCCGTCGAGAGTACCCTGGTCCGCGGGTGGGGCTTTGCCGGACTGACCGAAAATGGTGATCATGGCGCCAGTCACGGTGAACATGGCCGCCAGGATGACAACCAGGGTGACCATGAAGATCTTCTGGCCGCGCGTGTAGTTCTCAAGAGCCACTGATTCGTCCCTCAACAGCCTCGGAAATCGAACGCGGCAGGATAGCAGCGGCCGGCCGGGGGGCAATGACAGGGGATTTTGGATTTTAGATTTTGGATTGTGGGTACTGCATGACCACCACCCCCGTGGCAGGCTCACGTTCAATGGTTCACTGTCTACAATTACCGCCTGTAGCCGCAGTTACCGTCAACAGTCGACCGAAAACCGTCGACTCCAAAGCCGCAATCTGGCGCCGGTGGTCATGCAGTCTGTGGATTGGGTGGACGTGCCGCGGAGCCACCGCAAAGGTCAAAAAAACTACAGCCGCTTGGCCACCGGGATGCGGCGCCCGGCGCCGAAGGCATCTTTGCTGATGCGCAGCACAATGGGGGCCTGGCGCCGCTTGTATTCGGCGATTTCGACCATGCGCACGATTTTACGGCACAGGGCCGGGTCCAGCCCGCGGCGTTCCATCTCGGCCAGGTCGGCGTGGTCGTCGAGGTAGGCCTGCAGGATCGCGTCCAGCACCGGGTAGGGGGGCAGTGAGTCCTGGTCGGTCTGGTCGGGGCGCAGCTCGGCGCTGGGGGCCTTGGTGTGGACAGCCTCCGGGATCTCGGGGAAGCGCCGCGACAGCTCATAGACCCGGGTCTTGGGTACGTCGCCGATCACCTCCAGGGCGCCGCACATGTCGCCGTACAGGGTGCTGTAGCCCACCGCGAGCTCACTGCGGTTGCCGGTGGCCAGCAACAGGCTGCCGTCGGCGTTGCTGCGGGTCATCAGCACCACGCCGCGCAGGCGGGCCTGGGCGTTCTCCTCGGGCAGGCCGCCGGGGCAGCCTGCCAGCCTGCGCTGGATTTCGAAGGCTTCATCGATGTCGATCACTTCAAAGCCGCAACCGAGCTTGCCTGCCAGCTCGCGGCTGTGCTCGACGCTGCCGCTGCTGGAGTAGCGGGTGGGCATGCTGATGGCATGCACGTTTTCCGGCCCCAGCGCGCGGGCCGCCAGGCAGGTCACCAGCGCGCTGTCGATGCCGCCCGACAGGCCGATCAGCGCCTTCCTGAAGCCGGTCTTCCGGAAGTAATCCCGGATGCCGAGCACCAGGGCGTCGATCTCGTCGGCCAGGTCGTCTTCACGCCAGCCTGCAGGCCGGGGCGGCTCGGCCAGGTCCAGCACAGTTGCCTGCTCCTGAAACAGGGGCAGGCGCGCCAGCACGGCGCCGCCGCCGGAAACCGCGAGGCTGGCGCCGTCGAACACCAGGTCGTCGTTGGCGCCGACCTGGTTGACCAGCACCGTGGTCAGGCCGGTGCGCTTTGCCACGGACTTGACCAGCTCTTCCCGCAGGCGGTGTTTGCCGGTGCCCCAGGGCGATGCGCTGATGTTGACCAGCAGCTCGGCCTGGTGCCGCAGGCAGGCCAGCGCCGGGTCGGCCTCGTAGGGGATGCGACCCAGCAGCCCGGAGTCGGTCCAGATATCCTCGCAGATCAGCAGCCCGATGCGACGGCCGCGGAACACTGCGACGCACGGGGCGGGGTCCGGCTCGAAATAGCGGCGCTCATCGAACACGTCGTAGGTGGGCAGCAGCGCCTTGTGCTTGGTGGCGATCAGCTCGCCTTTGTCGCACAGCACGGCCGAGTTGTGCAGCGGCTTGCCCCAGTCATTGGGGTTGGTGGTGACCAGTCCGAACAGCAGGCCGCACTTGAGCTCGGCGGAAAGTTTCAGCAGGCGCTGCTGCGCGGCCTCATTGGCGGAGACGAAGTCGGGGTAGTGCATCAGGTCATGGGGCGGATAGCCCGAGACCGCGAGTTCCGGAGCGATGCACAGCTCGGCGCCGCGGCTTACGCAATCCCGCACCGCGCGCTCGATGGCGGCCAGGTTGCCGTCAAAGTCGGCAATGGTCGGGTTCAATTGCAGCAGGCCGAGCTTCATGATGCTAACGTGGGTCCTGGTTCGACAGCCAAGGAGTCGTCATCGTGATCGGATATTACCCTATCAACCCGGCCGGGAGCAGTGTTGAGGAAGATGCTTTCGGGCCGCGCTTCTTCAGGACCCACTTCTTTGACCGCATGCGCCAGGTATGCGGCGTGGATGACAGCACCCCGGTGCTGGAGATCATGCTGACCTCCGGCCAGGTGCTGGACATCTCGCATATCATCGAGCTGAAACAGGACTACATGCTGGTGTCGGCCTTCGTGGACACGCGCGACTGCACCAACACCTACCAGGCCTACATCCGCTACATGACCATCTACCGCATCAACGTGCTGGTGCGCCCCAGTGAAGAGCGCGCCATCGGATTCAATCCGCACGAGCCGGAGGACAACGGCCAGCAAGCCGCTAAAAAGAAGCCCTCAAAGAAGGTGACCAGAAAGTAGCGCCGTGGGTAGGTCGCTATTTTTCCAGGTCGAGCCAGCCTTTCACCGGCCGACGGTCGATGCTGATCTCAATCTGTGTGCCGTCGCGACCTTCCCGGCCGCCTTTCAGGCTGAAGCTGCTGATCATGCCGGCCTGGCGGTCGAACCGCAGCTCACCGGAAAACACCAGCACCGCCGCGGCGTCCTGCAGCTCGCCGCTGATACGCCATTCCAGTGAAATCTCGGCCTCGGTGGGCGTGACCCGGCTTAGCTGGCAGGTCAGCTTGTTCTTCTCGATCTTGAACCGCATGGCCTCGATGAACGCGTTCAGGCCGCCGAGCCGGTTGCCTTCCAGCTGCCAGTAGTCGCCCTCGCGGACTGGGTCCAGCGGCAGCAGGCCGGTATCGAAGCCCTCGATCAGGAAGTTGGCGCCGCGGACGTCGGCCTCACCGGCGATGCGCCTGGCATCAACGCCGCCGGCTTTCTGGGTCAGTTCCAGCACGCTGCCGTCAAGCGCACCCCGGGCCTCTTCGCCCTTGCCGTAGCCGTGGGTGAGTCGGGTGAAGCTGGATTCCCAGCTGCGCCTCACGCTGAGCAGGCGGCCGGCGTCGTCCACGCGCAACACCTCGGTGAGGGTGGTTTCTTCGGACTCGGTCAGGTAGCGCTCGGTCTCGGTGAGTTCCTCGACGCGCAGTTTGCGGGTGGTACGGAACAGGTCGCCGGCCTTGTTCTGCGGGCGCAGCGTGACCGACGGCCGTGCGCGAGGCGTGTTGTCGGGAGGCGCGGCGCCGGTGTCAGCGCTGCCGCCTGCACGCGGATTGCCGCAGGCAGCTAGAAATGCCAATGCAAAATTCAAAATGAAAAATGAAAAATGGCGCAAGCGGACTCCGTGGTGCGGGTTTGAGCTTCGCACAGGGCAAGCTGCCATGGAATCACACCGCGGGGAACCGTGTGATTTTGAATTTTGCATTTTGCATTTTGAATTCCGCTCACCGCGCGCTGATCTGTACGCCGTCCACCAGCAGCCAGGGCAGGTAACGGCCGCCGACCCACTCGCGCTCCTTGCTGATGCCGATGATGGCTGACTTCAGCAGGTCGAAGGTGTTCACGTTCAACGCGCAGTTCTTGACGCGTCCCACGCGCTTGCCGCCGTCCACCAGGAAGCCCAGCGAAATGTTGCCGCTGACCTGGCCGGCCAGGAAGTTGCTGGTGAAGGTGCCGAGCAGCTGGCTGATGTACAGGCCGCCCTGGGCCTTTGCCATCAGCTCGGACAGCGGGTCGTTGCCGCCGGCCATCACCAGGTTGTGCATGCCCGGCGAAGGCTGGCTGGAGACGCTGCGCTGCGCGTTGCCGGTGGGCTGGTGGCCGCAGCGCTTGGCCGTGGACAGCGTGTGCATGAAGCCGGTCAGCACGCCCTTCTCGATGAACGCGCGTTTCTGGGTGGGTACGCCCTCGCCGTCATAGAGGCCGCCGCCGGGGCCGTCCTGGTGGAAGGGGTCGTCCACCAGCGTGAGGCGCTCATCGAACAGCTTATCACCCAGCGATTCGACGAAGCGGCTGGTCTTCTTTTCGATGGTGGTGCCGTTCACGGACACGCCGATCGGCATCAGGATGTCGCCCAGCGCCGAGGGCGCGAACAGCACGGGGTACTTGCCCTTGGCAAACGGAGCGTTCCTGCGCGCGATCTGGAATTCCTCGGCCGCGTCCCTGGCTTCCTCGAGGATCTTGTCTTCGGGAATCACTTCGTTGGCCATGCCGAAGCGGTAGTTCTGGACGAAGTTGCCTTCCTCGGCCAGGCGCAGCGACACGAAGAACGAGAAGCTGCTCTCCTGCTCAAGGCAGTCCTGGCCGTTGCTGGTGACAATGCGGGCCTTGCCCACGCCGCCGCCCACGGAGCAATCGACAAGGGCCTCGGCGTCAATCGCCTTTACGGTTTCCTTGACGTGATTGCAGATGGCGACCAGCTTGTCCGGGTTCAACTCGGCGCAGCCGGGGTCGTAGGGCCGGGTGTGCGGGCTGACGGCCTCACCGGCGAACTCGTAGTCGTAGAGCTTGCCGTAAGGCGCCATGCGAATCGCGGCGTTGGCGACGTAGTCCAGCTCGTCGGGCTTGCTGCTGTAGCTGAAGCCGATCTTGCCGTTCTTGACGGCGCGGATGCTGACGCCCGAGTTCTGTCCCTGGCGGATTTCGCTGAGCCGGTCGTTCTCGAAGCTCACGTTCAGCGAGCGACCCTCGGCCTGGTACATCTCGAACGCCTCGGCCATGGTGCCGAGCTTGGAGGTGAAGCGGCCCACCGAAGAGGTCTCGTCAACTCGATTCGTAGTCTCTTTCATGTTTCGCCTCCCGTGGGCCGTGCGTCGTGGTTCGTGGATCGATGGCATGGCTGTCAGGCCTGGCCCGACAGCTTCAGATTCAGCGACCGCTTCAACCCGTTGATCAACTTTGCCACGCGTTCAGCCAGTTGCACCACTTCCTTGGCTTGCGTTCCGTCCAGATAACCGAGCCGCTCTGCAATCAGTAACTGCGTTTGCACTTCCATCAGACTGCCATAGCTGATACCGAGGAAGCGCAGAAACTCCTGGGTACTGTTTCGCCCCTGGCCTTCCGCGACGTTTGAAGGGATGGAAACCGCGGCCCTTCGAATCTGGCTGGTCAGTCCGTAGAGTTCTTCCTTCGGCCAGCTGCGAGTCGCCCGATAGACCTCCGCCACCAGGTCCATGGACACCTTCCAGACATCCAGTTCGCGAACATTGAGTTCAGCCATGCCCCGTCTCTCGTGATTCCCAATCGATGCACTGCTCACGATCCACGAATCACGAAATCAGCGCCCCCCGATCACGACGTCCTTGATGCGGATGTGCGGGCTGCCGTGGCTTACCGGCAGGGGCATCTGGCCGCCCTTGCCGCAGCCGCCCGCGCCGTCCTGCACGTGGAAGTCGCCCGCGATCCCCGTGATGTTCTTCAGCGTGTCGAAAACGTTGCCGCCGATCGTCACGTCGCGGATGCGCTCGGCTACCTTGCCGTCGCGGATCATGAACGCCTGCCCGGCCGTGAACGTGAACAGTTCGCCGTTGGTCTGGCCGCCGGCGCTGTCGATGGCGTAGATGCCCAGCTTCACGTCCTTGATCAGGTCTTCAAAGCTGCCGTGGGGACCGTTGCCGATGCAGGTGTTGCGCATGCGCGGGATGGGCGGGAAGCGGTAGTTCAGGGCGCGCGCGTTGCCGGTGGGCTTTTCGCCCATGCGCCCGGCGGTTTCGCGGCTGTGCAGGCGCCCGACCAACTCGCCCTCGCGGATCAGCCAGGTCTTCTGGGTTCGCACGCCTTCATCGTCATAGGGCAGATAGCCGCGCAGGCCGTGGTCCAGGCCGGTGTCCCAGATGTTCAGGTAGCTCTCGCCGAAGCGCCGCCCGAGCTTGAGCACCTCCTGCATGCGCTTGTCCTCGGCGACGTTGTCGCCCTCGGACAGGTGGCCGAACGCCTCGTGCACGAACACGCCGGCGAGGTGCGGGTCGCAGATCACCGTGTAGCTGCCGCCCTCCACCACCTCGGCGCGGGCGGATTCCACCGCATCCTGGGCCGCCTTGTCGAAGCGCTTTTCCATGCCGCGGAAGGCGTCGAAGTCGGCGCGGCCGCCTTCACTGGCGCTGCCGCGCGCGGTGGTGCCGTTGACGCGGGCGACGGCGCTGCCGCCCATGCCCATGTCCATGGCCTCGCGGTCGAGCCAGGTGCCCTCGCTGTTGGCGAAGTACAGGTGGGTGTAGGTATCGAAGTAGCGCAGGTTGGTGCTGGTGACGCCGTCGTGGCCGAGCATGCGCTCGTTGTAGCCGCCGAACAGGTTGATCTTGTCTTCCAGGCTGACATTGCGGGGGTCGGACTTCAGGTCGAGCTTGACCACGTCCTGCACCGGCTCAACGGGCGCCAGCACGGTTTTTTCCATGTTGGCCGCCGCCGCCGCGCGGGCGTTGCGCACGGCCTCGTGCACCCGGCTTTCGAGCGTGTCGATATCGTTGAAAGTGACGAAGCCCCAGCAGCCGTTCACGCAGGCGCGCACATTGCCGCCGAACATGTGGGATTCCTGCACGTTCTCTAGGTCTTTGCCCTGGAAGGCGATGGCGGTCTGGCGGCTGTCTTCGACGCGGATTTCGCAGTAGTCGGCGCCGGCGCGCTTGGCCAGCTCCGTGAGATGCTCCTTCATGTACTTCTCCTGCAGCCCTGCCCGGACCATCGAGATGTAAAGGATTACTGTATTACGCAAACCGGCCCTGTGCAGGCCCAAAAAGCGCCGCAGTTGTCACAAAAGCAGCCCCCGGGGCGACTGCTTCCCCGGGGGCGAACGAAGGGTCTGCCGCGTTTATTCCGTCGCCAGCGTCTCTTCCTTTTCGATCTTCTTGCCGGCCGCGAATTGCACAGGAATGCTGACCTCGGCGTAGCCGGCAACTTTGACTCGCACCTCAGCCACCTTCGGGCCGATGTAGCGCGCGACCAGCGTCGGCTTCTCGAAGCTGGGCGCCGGACCGCCGAAGCTGTCCAGTACGTTGCTTTCCCGCGCAAGCTCAACCCCCTCGGCATCGAAGTAGCGCACGTTTGCCGAGTCCAGCATCTGCTGGGTGACCTCACTGTTGCTGGTTGTCAGCTGCAACTCCGCGGCGGCCGTGAGCTCGATCGAAACCTCGGTGGCCTTGCCGTTGGCGACCTGCACATTCGTGCTGCGGCTGGTCAGGAAGCCGGAGCCCTTGACCACCACCGTGTAGGTGCCGGGCTCAACGGTGGGGATGGTCTGGCGCGAGCCTTCACTCAGCATGAAGAAGCCCTGGAACGATTCACCGAGGTTGACCACAGCGCCGTCCGGAGTTTCCAGGCTGACCAGACCGAAGCCATTGCCGGAGATCGCCGTGCCGATCAGCTTCGAGACCGTGAGCTGGATCGAGCCGCTGTTCTGCGCGATGTTCAGCACCAGCCCGCTTTCGTCGGCGCTGCCCACCGTGATCTGGGTGGTGGTGGTGCCCACGCCGTCCAGGGCTGCGCTGAGCACGTATCTGCCGGGCATCACGTTCTCGAAGCGGAAACGCCCGTCGCTGTCGGGAGCGGCGCGCCCGCGCAGCCACTGGGCGAATTCGGGTTTCTCGTTTTCGACGTGGACCAGCGTGACGCTGACCTTGGTGCGCTGGGCCGGCGAGTTGTCGGGCGTGTTGACGGTGCCCGAAACGGCAAAGGCCTTGAAGTCGTGGTCGAAGGGGAATTCGCCCTCCTGCTTGAGCTCAAGCGCGACTTTGCAGGTCGAGTGCCGATCGGATTCGCGGGCGTGCAGCACGTAGCTGCCCGGCTTGAGACCCACGAACTCGTAGAAACCGCCCTCCACCGGCTTGGCGGTCTTCACCACATCCGCGCGGTCGCCCACGCCGAGCAGGATCACGTCGTTGAACGCCGCGCGGCCGTTGAGCGTCAGCTTGCCGTGCAGGTGGACGCCGTCCCTGGGGCGCAACTCGAGCGCGAACTCGGTCACCGCGCCTTCCTTTACCTGCACGCGGCGGCGGCTGTTGTCGGTGTCGAAGGTGCCCTCGTCGCGGCCGGTGCGGATGAACCATTCGCCGGCCGGCACCTCCTTGATGGTCGCCACGCCCATGGCGTCAGTGACGGCCTCATGTTCGCTTGCGTTGCCGAAGTTCATGCCCTGGGCCAGCGACACGCTCAGCTCAGGCAGCGGCACGCCGTCTTCCGTTACGGTGATGCGCACGCTGCCCTTGCCGGGCAGGCGCAGGTCGCCGACGTCGATTTCGCGGTCGTTCTCGATGCGCACGTCGTCCTTGAAGGCGGGCTGGTTGTCCTGCCCGCCGGCAACCACCAGGTAGGTGCCCTCGGGGATGTTGCTGAGCACGAAGCTGCCGTCTTCGCCGCTGGTGGCGCGGCTGCCGTCGCCCATGAAGGCGAAGCCCCACATGGCGGAACGCTGGGTCTTGAACAGCGAGTAAGCCTGGGACTTGTGGTCGAGGACGCTGATGCTCGCGCCCGCCACCGGTTCGCCGGCGGCGGTCAGCACGCGGCCCTTCACGTTGCCGCCGCGGCTGAGCTTGATGCGCAGCCCTTCCCGGCTGCCGCTGACCTGTATGGTCTCGCTGTGCGGGGCGAACTTGTCTGCCCGCACCGATAGCCGCAGGCTGCCTTCGTTCACCCCCGTCAGCGTGAACGTGCCGTCCTGCCTGGTGAGCGCGCTGGCGATTTCGTTGTTTTCGCCTCCCCAGCCGAATCCTTCCGTGGGACGGGCCAGCTCCACGCTGGCGCCCACCACCGGCTTGTCGTCGGGCCCGGTCACCATGCCCGAGAGGCTGAGACCGCGACCCAGCTTCAGGTCGCCCAGGTCCAGGCGCGCGCCGGCCTCAACGGCCTGGTTGGCAAGCTCGAGCTGCGCGTAGCCGTTGATGTGCGCGCGCACGGTGTAGGCGCCGGGCTCAACGTCACTCAACTCGAAGCGTCCTTCGGCGTCGGTCGGTACGCTCTTGGTGGACCAGCCGCCCCACTGGTTGTTCTGGCGCAACTCGACTCTGGCGTCCTGCAGAGGCTGGCCGTTCTCTTCACTGATCACGCGCCCGATCACGGACGCCGCCGGCATCATGCCGATCTCGCCCAGGTCTTTCTCGCCGCCGGCCGCGAGGTTGACGCGCCCCTGGCCCTGCCAGCCGTTGTAGTTGGCGTAGCCGGTCGCCTGCACACTCAGCACATATGTGCTGGCGGGCAGCGAGTTGACCGAGAAATAGCCCTGCTCGTCGGTGGTGAAACTGCGCGGCACGGTGCCGCCGTCGTTCCAGGCCTCGGCGTCCTGCAGCTGGCCGCGCGCGCCCGCGATGCCCTTGCGGCTGACGGCGTCGATGATGCGCCCGCTGACCGCGGCCGGGATCGCCAGCTTCAGGTTGACTTCCTGGTCCTGGCCGGCCTGCAGGAAGATGCCCGCGGACCTGGCCGGCGCGTAGCCGGCCATGGTGGCGACCACCACGGTCTGTTCAAGGCCCCAGCCTGCGCCACCGGGGGCAGTGCGGCCGGAGTGTGTTTCACCTTCAAAGGCGCTGTCCTTGCGGCGAAAGGTTCTCACGTTCAGTTTCAACGTGTATTCGCCGGCGCCGTCCGTGGTGGTGCTGCCGCTGACACTGCCCTTGGGCTGGCTGCTTGTGCCGGGCTGCGGGCCGCCTCCGCCGCCCCACCAGATGTTGGTTTCTGTGCTCAGCTCGGCGCTGACCGCGGCGCCCACGGCGGCGCGCCCGTCCGACTTGAAGCTGACGCGCCCGTGCACGGTCATCTCGAGGTTGACTTCATCCCACTGCTGCTCGGCGGGGATCGGCTCGGTGCCCGGGTTTACGGGCTGCTTGTTGACGTCGGTGCCATTGTCGGGCGTGCCGGGCGTTGAGGTCTCGCCCGGTCCTGCGTTGGCGGCCTGGTTGCCGCCCTGGTTGCCGCCCTGGCCCGGCTGCGTCGCCAGGGGGTCGCCGGCCTGATCGAGCCCCGCCGGCTCGCCGCTGTCGAGTTCACCCACTTTGGGCGTGTTGGCCGGGTGGTCGCCCGGCTGCAGAATGACGTAGGCCCCGAATGCCCCGCCGATCAGCAGGATGAGCACCAGCACCGCCACTACCAGCTTGTTGTTGCGCATAACCTCTCCCGAATCGGGTTCAATGATACCCCGCTGCACACTGTCGTGGCTAACAGTAGTACGGAATCAGGGGTGCGCCTGTTCCAAACCAATCGGCAAAATGTAGGGCGGCAGCTGCAACGCGCAGAGTCGCATGGTCCGCGAAGGCGCTAAAAGCCCCCAGGAATCGCAGGCGGATCAGCCGAAGAAAGTCAGTCGGCCACGAAAGCACGAAAACACAAAAGGTACGGCCACAAAACGCTTTGACTTTGGTGGCAGTTCTTTCGTGATTTCGTGCTTTTGTGGCCCTAATCCCATTGGCCGGCGGGGAATCGCTACGCCCATTTCTTGACGCCTTCGCGCCCCCGCGTGGCCGAATCAGTTCCTTACGGTTCGCAGCGTCTGTTACTTCAGCCTCAGCCGGTAGAAGTGACGCTTGCCTACCTTGAGCACGCGTCCCTGCAGGTCGGCGGCGGTGAACACCGCCTTTTCGTCGTCCACGCTGAACTCGTCGTTGGTGTCGGGCTGGATCAGCTTGACGCCGCCCTGTTTCAGCAGGCGGCGCGCCTCGCCGCCGGAGACCTTGTGGGCATCCTTGACCAGCGCGAAGGCGGGGATGCTGCCGTCCAGCGCCAGCTCGAACTCCGGCATGTCCCCGGGCAGGTCGCCCTTGCTGAACACGGACAGGAAAGCCTGCCGGGCAGCCTCAGCAGCCTCGGCCCCGTGCATGTCGGTGACGATCAGGCCGGCGAGGCGCAGCTTGGCGTCGCGCGGGTGGGTCTGCTTTTCGTCCAGAAGATTGTCGATCTGCGCCAGTGGCTCGCGCGTGAGCAGGGTGTACCAGGGGCGCATCAGCCGGTCGGGGATCGACATCACCTTGCCGAACATGTCGGCGGGCTCGTCCTTCACGCCGATGGCGTTGCCCAGGCTCTTGGACATCTTCTGCTCGCCGTCGAGGCCCGGGATGATCGGGCTGGTGATGCAGACCTGGGGCTGCATGCCCTCCTGTTCCTGCAACCGGCGGCCCATCAGCAGGTTGAACAGCTGGTCGGTGCCGCCCAGCTCTACGTCGGCCTTGAGCATCACGCTGTCCCAGCCCTGCATCAGCGGGTACAGGAACTCGTGCAGGCTGATCGGCTGCTCGGCGTCGAAGCGCTTGTTGAAGTCATCGCGCTCCAGCATCTGGGAAACCGTGCTGCGGGCGGACAGCTTCAGCACGTCGAGGAATTCCATGTTGTGGAACCATTCGCCGTTGCGCACGACCTCCGTGCGCTCCATGTCCAGCACCTTGGCGGCCTGCGCGATGTAGGTGAGCGCGTTGTGCTCGACCTGCTCGATGCTGAGCTGGGGGCGGGTCTTGTTGCGCCCGCTGGGGTCGCCGACCATGGCGGTGTAGTCGCCGATGATCAGCACGGCCTGGTGGCCGTGGTCCTGGAAGGCGCGCAGGCGGCGCAGCACCACGGTGTGTCCGAGGTGGATGTCGGGGCTTGACGGGTCAATACCCAGCTTGACGCGCAGTGGCTTGCCGGTCTGCGCGGCTTTCTCAAGGCGCTTGCGCAGCTCGGGCTCGGAAATCACGTCCTGGGCGCCGCGCAGCAGGTCGGCCAGCTGCTGATCAACAGGTGCGAATGGGCTCATGGCGCGGCAGGTTACAGGTTTCAGGTTTCAGGTTACAGGGCACGGTACAGACCTTGGTTGTGACGGCCGGACAACGATTCAACGCCCAGGGGATTCACACCCTGATCCCTGAAACCTGTCACCTGAAACCTGGATCTACTCGTCCGATTCTTCGCCGACGTCGTCGAACAGGGGATCGTAGTCTTCCAGTTCGTCCACGTCATCGAACAGCCGGCCCGCGGCGCCCGGCTTGGGCATGCTCTTGCGGCGGAAGGGCTCCACTGCCGCCTGGCGCATGGTCTCGTACTCGTCGACGTCATTGGGCTCCGCGGCCACCGCGGCGGCCTTGGCTTTGCGGGCGCTTTCGGAAGAGGCCGCGACAGCCGGCTGCTTTTTACTCTCGGCCTTTTTGCCGGCCGCGGGCTTTGGTTTGCTGGTGGTCTTGCTCATCGCCTGCTTTTTCCCGGTTGTGTTTTTCGCTGACTTCTTGTGCTGCTTAACGCTTGCCGGATTCCGCGCGTTCCCGGTTGAACCGGAAGACTTCACGGCGCCCCTGGCGGGGGCCTTCTTCGCGGTTTTCGCTGCAGACTTCTTCGCTGACCTGGTGGCCGGCCTGGCGGATTTCTGTTTCAGCGGCTGCTTCGCGAGCTTCTTCGCGGTTTTCTTCACTGTCTTTTTCGCGGATTTCTTCGCGGATTTCTTCGCGGATTTCTTCGCGGTCTTCTTCGCGGCGGTCTTCTTCGCGGCCTTTTTTGCGGGCTGCTTAACGGATTTCACCTTGCCGCTCCTGGTGGGGGGCTTGCGTGTTCCGGATCCGGTCTTTGCCGCCATGCGGTTGCTCCGGTGGTAGTGTCAGATAAGTACCAACCATTGCCCAATAAGAATATTCCAGATTCTGTCAAGACAAAAGTCTCGCAGCAGCCCCTTTTCCACCCCCGCCAACATACCCTCGACACGCGTTGCCGATGTCGCACCGGCCCCTACTATTGCGCCATGGCCCGCATCCAACTGCTGCCGCCCGAGCTCGCCAACAAGATCGCCGCCGGCGAGGTGGTGGAACGCCCGGCCAGCGTGGTCAAGGAACTGGTGGAAAACGCCCTGGACGCCGGCGCCACCCGCGTGGACGTGCAGCTGGTGGACGCCGGCAAGACCCTGATCCGCGTGGCCGACGACGGCATCGGCATGGACGCCGAAGACCTGAAGCTGGCCTTCGAGCCCCACGCCACCAGCAAGCTCAGCAGTGTCGAGGAGCTGTTCCGGGTGCTGACCCACGGCTTCCGCGGCGAGGCGCTGGCCAGCATCCAGAGCGTCAGCCGCGCGCGCATCACCACCCGCACCCGCAACGCGCCCGTGGCGTTGCAGCTCGAGTGTGCCGGCGGCCAGGCTGGCGAAATCCGCGAGGCCGCGGGGGCCCCCGGCACGGTGATCGAAATCCGCGACCTGTTCTTCAACGTGCCCGCGCGGCGCCGCTGGCTGAAGGGCGACTCCACCGAGTTCAGCCACGTGGTCGAGCTGCTGCAGTCCATCGCGGCCGCCAACCCCGAGGTCGGCTTTTCGCTGATCCACGGCGAGCGCAAGGCCTTCGACGTGCCGGCCGGCCAGGGCCAGGATGAACGCGTACGCGCGCTGTACGGCGACCGCTTCCACGAGGGTCTGCTGGAGGTGCACGAGTACGAAAGTTACGGCCGTCTGGACGGCTACATCGCGCCGCCCGCGATGCACCGCCCGAACAGCAAGGGGCTGCTGCTGTTCGTGAACCGGCGCCCGATCAAGGACCGTTCGCTGATCCAGGCGGTGATCCTGGCCTACCGCGAGTTCCTGCCTCCCGGGCGTTACCCGGTGGCGGTGCTGTTCCTGACCGTGGACCCGGAGAGCATCGACGTCAACGTGCACCCGGCCAAGACCGAGGTGCGCTTCCTTGAGCACAACCGCATTTTCTCACTGATCAAGTCGGCCCTGGCCGAGAAGCTGATCAACAGCGGGGTGCTGCCGGGCATCCGGCTGCACGGGCCGGCGATGCCGCAGGCGCGGCCGGATTCGCCCTTCGAGCCGACCTTTGACGTGTCAAGACCCAGGCTGTTCGACGCACAGTCCGAGCAGCGCGCCCGCGACGCCGAGCACCGCTGGGACGAAGCCCGCCGCGTGCTGGACGAGGCCCTGGGGCCGGTGGTGTCGCGCTACGAGGTGCGGGATGTCGGGAGCGCAAACAACGGAGTGTCTGAGGCGGCAGTCGGCAGTCGGCAGGCGGCAGACGACAGTCGACTTCGCCAAGGCTTCGTCGCCCAGGGTCCGCAGGCGTCGGAAGCGGCCGACGTCGTCCCGGGCGGCAGCCTGCTCGCGCAAGCCAAAGCCCTGTTCCAGGTCGGCGCCACCTACATCGTGGTGGAAGTGGCCGACGGCATGGTGGTGATCGACCAGCACGCCTACCACGAGCGCATCCTGTACTGGCTGCTGGAGAACCGCATCTCCAGCCAGGCTGTGGAGCGCCAGCGCCTGCTGGTGCCGCAGCCGCTGGAGCTGTCGCTGGCGGCGGCCGCGCTGGCCGAGGCGCACAGCGATGCCCTGCGCGAGTTCGGCTTCGAGCTGGAGCCCTTCGGCCACGGGGCCTGGGCCCTGCGCGCGGTGCCCAAGTTCTCGGTGGGGGGCAAGCACCTGGAGGTGGTGCAGGAAATCCTGGAAGAGCTGGCCCAGGGACGCAAGCCGCAGACACCCGCCGAGCTGCGCAAGAGCATGGTGGAGAGCGTGGCCTGCCACGCGGCGATCAAGGCCGGCGACGTGCTGGAGCCGCAACAGATCAAGAACCTGCTGCAACTGGGCGAAACGGTGCCGCACACCTTTTCATGCCCACACGGCCGTCCGACCACTTACAAGCTGGGTTTCGCAGACCTCGAAAAGATCTTCCACCGGCGCTGAGCAACCAAAGCCCGGGATGCCAATCCCGGGCGAGTGAGCCTGTGCTCGCGGATCAATCGTAGTCCGCCCGGGGTTTGCACCCCGGGCTTCGGCTCTCGCGCCCCCGCGTGGTGCTTGCAGTTGAGCAGCGTGCGAGGCCGCAAACCGGATCGTTTGATGGGCCACGAAAACACTAAAACACCAAAGAAAGACCACGAAAACTGCGGAAGCCGGCGATCACCTATCCGCTTTTCGTGAGCTTGTGTTTTGTGTTTTCGTGTTTTTGTGGCCCTTAAATCCGCAGCACGGCCCGGGCCGTGGCGGTGGTGCGGGTGAAGACTTCTTCCGCCGAGATTCCCCAGATTTCGGCGAGCTTCTCGGCCGTGTGTTTTACGAACGCCGGCTCGTTGCGCTTGCCGCGGTGGGGGGCGGGGGCCAAGAACGGCGCGTCCGTCTCCACCACCACGTCCTCGGGAGTGAGCACGGCCGCGGCCGCGCGGATGGTGTCGCAGGACTGGTTTTTGAACGTGACCTGGCCGGCGAAGCTGATCTTGAAGCCAAGCTCTTTCCAGCCCAGGGCTTCCTCGGGGCCGTCACTGAAGCAATGGGCGAAACCCTTCCAGCCTTTGGGATGCACGCCGCGGATCACGCGCTCGCAGATCTTGAAGGCGTCGCGACTGTGGATGCAGACCGGCAGGTCCAGCTCACCGGCCAGCTCCAGTTGCCGGGCGAAGGCTTTCTCCTGCACATCGATAGGATCCGGCGCTTTCACGGTGTCGATGCCCATCTCGCCCATCAGCACCATCTCGGGCACGCTGAGCAGTGCGCGAAACTCAGCCAGCAGCGCATTGTCTAGCTTGCCGGCGTCGTAGGGGTGGGCGCCTACGCTGGCGTACACGCGGCCGGGGAACTTGCGGGCCAGTGCCAGCGCCTCGCGCCCGCCCTCGGGCAGCATGCCGATGCAGACTACCTTCTCGACGCCGTTGTCGAGGGCGCGCTGCAGCATGGCCTCGCGGTCAGCGTCGTAATCGTGGAAGTTGATGTGGCAGTGGGTGTCGATCAGCATGGGAACGGATTATGGATTGAGAATTCAGGATTCAGAACCCGGCGCACGAACCCATTCGCTGAATTCTGAATCCATCATCCTGAATCCGTTGCGGCTACTTATTCGCCTCCAACAGCCCCCGGGCTTTCTTCTGCCAGTCGGCGAACTCGAACTCGTGGCCTTCCGGCGCTGCTGCCTGCTGACCCAGCAGCCACTTGTCCAGCCGCTCGCGGGCCTGCTGTGCGAACTCGGGCTTGTCTTTCTCCTTGGCCCACAGGAACTCCGCCTCCGCCATGTACAGGTGGTTTTCAGGCCACTCCGGTGCTTTCTCCAGCGCCTTCTCGAGGTTCTTTTTACCGTTGCGCAGGCTGCCGATGCTTACCGGCGGGCCGGGTGCTCGCAGCTGCAGCACGCCCAGCACCCGCCAGGGGCCGCCGTGGGCCACGTCCTGGTCGCGCTCGATCAGCAATTTAGTGTTCGTCTCGATCTTGCTGACGGCATCCAGGCCGTAGTCGTGGTCCAGGTCGCCCAGAAAACCGGCCAGCACGGCGTGGTAGAACAGCGCCTCAGCGCCCTGCGGCTGCAGCTTCAGCGCTGTGTTTGCGTAAACCAAACCGCTGCGCGCGTGGCGCTCGCGCTCGACGTTGTCGGGGCTGTAGCCAGCCAGCCAGGCGTCCGTGCGCGCGGCCTTCCAGAGCGCGCCGTAGCTGCGTGCTTTTTCGAACTCAAGCGCGCGCGCGAACATGCTGGAACTGATGCGCACGCGCTCGAGGGTGCGCGGCGTCTGTTCAAACGCGGCTTCCGCATCTTGCGCCAGCGGCACCGGGTCCGCGCCGTTACTTTCCTTGTTGGCGTTGTTGTGCAGCACCTCTTCCGGCACCTGTTTGCACGCGGCCGGAAACACCAGCAGCGCCGCCAGGGCGGCGACGGCCGTGATTGCGCTGATGGCTAGCCGGCGTCGTACCACTGCTGCACTTTCTCGAGGCGCTTCGGGTCCGGCGCGGGGAACTTCGGGGATTGCAGGTTTTCACCCACCTTCTTGCCCTCTTCGTTGTCGTCCAGGGCGCCGATCAGCTTCTTGAACTCCTCGCGCTTGTCGCCCAGGCGGCCGTCAACTTCCACCACCAGGTCCTGGGGCAAGCGCTCGGACTGCAGGCCTTTCTTCAGTGTCTTCAGGTCGTCGTCTTTTGCGAACACGTCCAGGGTCACGGAATCGACCAGCACGAAATCGGGCGCGCCATCCTCTTCGTCGATGATCTCGTAGGCCGCGTCGCTCAGGTTGTCGTACTGCACCCATTCGACGGGCTTGACGCCTGCAGGGGCGCGTAACACGGCCTTGTTCAGCCAGTCGAGGTCGGCGCTCATGCTTGTGGCGACTTTCTTGCCGGCCGGGTACTCCTTCATTTCGGTAGCGCCCACCAGGGTGTACTGCTCGCCGTCTTTGCCGCCTCGGGTGGCCTCGGCCAGTGCGGTTAGCTTGAGATCGGCCTTGTGCTTGAAGTAGAAACCGGGGCTGACGATGGCGACGGCCACGGGCTTCTTGTCGTCTTTCAGCAGGCTCAGGGCGTCTTCCGGCTTGTTGCGCACGCCGATGCGGGTGAAGTCGCTGCCCGGCATGCGTTTGTCGAGGTAGTCCGTGAAGCCGTCGAGAGTCGCGCCGGCCTTGTCGTCCGTGGCATAGCGCTCGCCAAGCTTGTAGACGACCAGGCCGAACTCTTTCGGCTTATCCTGGGCGCTGGCGGCGCCCAGCAGCAGCGCCAGGCAGATTGCCGGGCTGATGACGCGGAACAGGTGGGTCATGGTGCTCTCTCGCTTCCGGCCCCGGAAGACAAACAGCTACAGCCGACGTCCTCTTTCATTAAACCAACCCAGCACCGCCGGCACGAGGAAGTAGCTTCCCAGGATGCCGGCCAGGCAGCCCACAGTCAGCACCAGCCCCAGTGAAACGATGCCCAGGTGGCTGGCGATCACCAGCGAGCCGAAGCCGAGCAGCGTGGTCAGGCCGCACAGCAGGCAGGCGTGGCGCGACTGCGCCACGGTGCGGCGCGCGTCGCCGTGGCGCTGGCTGTGGACCAGGTAAACGCCCGCGTCCACGGTGGTGCCGATCAGGATCGGCACGGCAAAGAAGTTGGCGAAGTTGAAGCTCAGGTCGGTCAGGGTCATCACGCCCAGCAGGATCGCCAGCGAGCAGACCAGCGGCAGCATCGCCACCAGCAGCGCCAGCGGACGGCGCAGGTCCAGGGCCAGCAGCACTACGATGGCGATGAAGGCGTACAGCACGCTGTGGCCGAAGCCTTCCACAATCAGCGAGCCGCTTTCCTGGATCTGGATGGTCACGCCAGTGGCCTGCGGGTCCACGGCCAGCAGCGCTTCGTTGAACTCGGCGGCCAACTCGCGCTCCCAGACGTTTTTTGCCGGGTAGACATACAGGGCGTACAACGTTTCGCCCTCGGCGTTTTTCCCCACGTAGCGCGAACGCAGGATCGGCGGCAGGCCCTCGGCCGAGATGGCCGGCGGGTTCGCATCGCGTTTCAGGCTGCGCATCAGGCCGACCAGGTTGGCGAAGAACTCCGGCTCGACTTCGGCCAGGCGCGTATCCACGGCCGGGCCGCGCTGCTGGCAGAGGTTGGAGATGTTCTGCAGCTGTACCAGCGCGGGCTCAAAGGCCTGCTCGTAGCGGGGGCCGCGGGTCTGCAGCTCGCGCAGCGCGGCCTGCAGCTTGCGCACAGCGCTGCGCAGCTCTTTGGAGTCGCTGGCAAGGCCGACGTCGCTGAAGCCGGCGGGCAGCGCCGTGACGATGCGCGCCAGGGTTTCGCGCTTTGCCAGCTCGTTCTCGGGCAGGATGCTCTCGGTGCCGCGCACGATGCCCTGCTCAGCCAGCTTGTCGTATTGCCGGCGCAGGGCGCGCAGCTCTTCAAGGCTGCGGCTGGTGCTGACGGCGTAGCTGGCGCGCTGGTCGTGGTCGATCAGCAGTTTTTCCCAGTGCACGCCTTCGCTGCCGGGGTCGTTGAGTTCCAGCAGGTTGTAATCGAACGGTATCCAGCCGCGGGCGATCTCGATGCCTGTGATCGCCAGGCTGGCGACCATCAGCAGCGCCACCGCCAGCGCCCCGACCCGCCGCCAGCGGCCCGTGCCGGGGTGCGGCGCCGCCAGCTCGGCGGCTTCGCGTTCGGCCATGGTGGCGCGCAATGCCGGGTCGCCGTCGCCCACGCGGCGCGCGTCCAGCACCACCAGCATGGCCGGAAACACCAGCAGCATGGCTACCAGGCAGAGCATGATTCCGATGCCGCAGATCAAGCCCAGCTCGGCCAGGCCCAGGAAATCTGTCAGCGCGGCGGTGCTGAGCGCCGCCGCCGTGGTGACGGCCCCCAGCACGGTGCCCATGCCGATTTCGCGGTACACTTCGATGAGAGCTTCGCGCACGCCCAGGCCGCGCTCGAGGCCGTGGCGATAGTGGGCGAGCAGGTGGATGCCGAAGTCGATGCCCAGGCCCACCAGCACCACGCCGAACACCATGGCGAAGATGTTGAGGTGGCCGATCAGCAGGGTGGTCGCGCCGATCGTCCAGCACAGCGCAAGCACCAGCGACACCACTGCCAGCAACGGGCGCGAGAAACTGCGGAAGGCCAGCACGAACATCAGCCCCACCGCGAAAATCGCGAACAGCGTGGCGATCGTCATGTCGCGCCCGCTGGCTGCCATCTCGTCGCTGTAGATCACCGGCCTTCCGGTCAGGCCGATCGCCAGCTTGGGGTGCCGCGCCTGCACCTCGGCGACGACCTCGCGCGCGTAGGCCAGGGGCTGCTCGATCTGGTTCAGGGCGCCCTGGTCCTTGGTGGGGCGGATCGCCACGAACAGCAGGCGTCCCTCCCACATCAGGAACCAGCCGTCCTTGTCGAGGCCGGGGTCGCTGCTGTCGAAGGCGAACAGGTCCTTCATCGGCGGCTCGCCGGAGGGTGCCGCCAGGTTGCGGTGCATGGCGGCCAGCAGCTTGGCCATCTCGTCGCCGGCGCGGGCCAGTGCCGCGTCGTCGGGGACGTTGTCCATGCTGCCTTCTTCAATGCCGCGCCGCATGCCGAGCAGCATGCCGGGGTAGCTGGGTGTTTCCGCCAGCTGGTGGATCAGGGGTCGCCCGGCCTCGACCTGGGTGGCGATTGATTCCAGGTCGGCCTGGGGCAGATAGAGCATGCGCGTGGCGCCGAAGCCGGCCGGGTCCACGCGGTCAATCACCACCGGAAAGTACTCGGGCTTCTCGCGCAGCTTTTTGACGACCGCCGCGGCAGCCTGCTTCATTTCATCGCGCGTGAGCTGGTCGGGGATGGGCGGGTTGTAGTCCGGGTTGTCGACGGGGCCCGGGGCCGGCGCGACCATCAGCAGCATCAGTTCCTGGTCGCCGAAGTTGTTGACGAACTCAAGAAAGCGCTTGTTGTACTCGGCATCGGGCGCCACCAGCGCGTTGCGCTCGGTGATGAACTCAAGTTTCAGCCCGGTGTAGACCACCGAGGCCAGCGCCGCCAGCAGGCCCAGCACCACGATCAGCAGGGCGCGGCGGCACACGAAACGCGCCAGCGCCATCAGCGCGCGCTGCCGCCTGCCGGTTGTCGGCTCATCAGTCACGGCCGCAATCTAGCAAGGAAGCCGTGAGGCGGGAGACGTGAGCGGATTGGCGTGAAACTGCAGTTCTTCGCGGCCCTTGGCGGCTCTTCGCGGTTTGAACTGCGGCCCGGTGCCAACTGCTGGATCAGCCACGAAAACACAAAAACACAAAAGACTACACACGAAACAGCTTGCTTTGGTGGCAGTACTTTGGGTGCTTTCGTGTTTTTGTGGCCCCTTCTAAGCGGCCTCACGCCAAGCTGCCAAAGCGCCAAGAAGAGCCGAACTTCTTGGCGGCTTGTTCCTGCCGCCTGCCGCCTGCGGCCTGAAATCTCTATACTCTCGCCCGTGAAAACGGCCTTCGTTACCGGCGCCAGCGGCTTCATCGGCTCGGCCGTCGTGCGGGAACTCCTGCGCGACGGCGTGCACGTGCGTGTACTGCTGCGCAAGGGCGCCGACCGACGCACCATCCAGGGCCACGACGTCGAGGTGATCGAGGGCGACCTGCTGGATGTTGCCGCGCTCGCCAAGGGCCTCGTCGGCGCGGACGCCTGCTTCCATGTGGCCGGCATGAACGCCATCTCGCTGCGCCGCCACCAGATCAAGCAGATTTATGACGCCAACGACCGCGGCGCAGGCCTGGTGCTGCGCACGGCCGCGGAGGCCGGCTGCAAATCGATCGTGCACTGCAGTTCCGTGGTGGCTGTGGGCAAGCCTCCCCGGGGTGAAGACCGCCACGCCCACGAAGACGACCACCCCCACGAACACGAGCTGACCGTGCACTACGCGCGCAGCAAGCTGCTTGGCGAAAAGCGCGCCCGCAAACTCGCCGAGGAGGGCGCCCCGGTGGTGATCGTGAACCCCAGCGCGCCCATGGGACCCTGGGACGTGAAGCCCACCAGCACCGGCCGCGTCGTGCTCGATTTCATGCGCGGCAAGATGCCCGGCTACATGGAGACGGGCCTGAACGTGATCGACGTGGACGACTGCGCGCGCGGGCATATTCTCGCGGCGCAAAAGGGCAAGCCCGGCGAGCGCTACATCCTGGGGCACGAGAACCTGCCGATCCTGCGGATCTTTGAGCTGCTGGCAGAGATCACCGGCCTGCCCGCGCCGCGTTTTAAGGTGCCCAAGTCGGTGGCGCTGGCGACCGGCTTCTTCAGCGAGCTGAAGTCGAAGGTGACCGGCAGGCCGCCGGTGGTGCCGCTGGCGGGCGTGCGCATGGCCCTGCAGCCGATGTTCTACGACAACCGCAAAGCGCTCGAACAGCTGGGCCTGCCCACCCGCCCGATCGAGGACACGCTCAGGCGCGCCGCGGCATGGTTCGTGGAGCACGGCTACGTGCAAGCCCCGCCCAAGGCCCTGCGCAAGCCCGACGCTCCCGCAAATTGAGAAACCCGAGGCTCGGGGGCCTCGGGCTCTCTGGTGCCCAGCGTGGGGTCTGGGGTGGATCGGCCGGGTGCGGAATCGACCGAACCACGAATCCTTGGGCACAAACTACCACCGGGCGCGGTGATGCCCAAAGCGACGCGCAAAACCCTGTCACGGATTCGGGAAGCCCCCGACCGCGTATCTCAAATTCGATCAGGCAGGGGCAGGCGCAGGCACCTTTGGTGCCCGTCCCTTTTACTGCCCCAGATGCCCGACAGACGCTACACTCTGCCCTTCGATCAGCAGAACAACCCGTGCCGAGACAGTTGACAGTCTCTGTACGATGTGGCATAAACATAACGGCGTTATGAAAGGTGCAGCGTGCAGCCGGCACTCTTGCAACTGAACACCCGCGTCAACGGGGCCGAGCGTCTGCCCGCCGGACCCTGCGTGCTTCTGGGCGAGCACTTCACGCCCTTCGACGCCGCGCTGATCCACAAGCTGCTGCCGGGCCCCACCCTGGTCGCCGGCGCGCCCGCGTACACCACGGCCGGCACTGACGTGCTGGTGGGCAGCCCGGCCGATGCGGCCGTGAACGAGAAACTGAAAGCCGCGCTGGCGCAGGGTAAACGGGTGTGCGTGCTGCTGGACGGGCACCTGACCAAGGGAGGCGAGATTCCCGGCCTGCAGGCGGCGCTGGAGCTGGGCGCGCCCGTGCTGCCGGTCTACTTCGACGGCCCCTGGTCTAACCGCTACAAGGACGGTGTTGAGGACTACCTGTTGCCCCGGCGCGGCAAAGCGCCGGTTTCGCTCTCGATCGGTCAACCGATAACCGAAAACGGGGACAGTCCCCAATTGCGGGGACAGTCCCCATTCCTGTCAGCGCTGCTGGAACTCGAGGCCGAGGTCTGGCTGGAACGCAAGCGCGACCTGGCGCCGCTGTCATTCAGCATGGTCAGCCGCCTGCGTGAACAGCCCGAGGCCGTGGCCCTGGCCGACGCCATCCGCGGGCCGGTCACGCGCATCAAGGCGCTGACCGGCGCGGTCGCCATCGCGCGCGCCATGAAACCCCACTGGGGCGAGCAGCCGCGCGTGGGCCTGCTTCTGCCGCCCAGCGTGGGCGGCGCGCTCGCCAACATGGCCGCCATCCTGCAAGGCCGCGCGGTGGTGAACCTGAACTACACAACCGGCCGTGAGGGCATGGAATGCGCAGTGCGCCAGGCCGGTCTGAAGACGGTGCTGGCCAGCAAGCAGTTCCTGAAGAAGGGCAACATCGAGCCGCCGGCCAACGCGCAGCTGATCTACCTTGAGGACGTCGCTCGCACGATCGGCGGCTTCGCCAAGCTGAAGGCCCTGCTGGCGGCCAAGTATCTTCCGTACGGCACATTGCTGAAGTTCGCCGGGGCCCTGCGCGAAGCGGGCATGGACGACGACCACGCCATCATCTTCAGCAGCGGCAGCACCGGCGAGCCCAAGGGCATCCCGGTCACGCACTTCAACATCATCAGCAACATCGAGCAGGCCTCGCGATCGCTTGACCTGGATTCGCACGACAGCCTGGTGCACATGCTGCCGTTCTTCCACACCTTCGGGAACTTCCTGCTGTGGGCGGGCCTGCACTGGGGTGCCGGCATGATCTTCCTGCCCAACCCGCTGGATGCCGAGGCCGTGGGCGAGATGACGCAGAAGTACAAGGCCAGCATCCTGGTTGCCACGCCGACCTTCTTCCAGATTTACGCCAAGAAGTGCACGCCCGAGCAATTCAAGAGCCTGCGCATCATCGTGGCCGGCGCGGAAAAACTGCCGCAGCCGTTCGCGCAGAAGTGGCTGGAGAAATACGGCACGCCGATCAGCGAGGGCTACGGCTGCACCGAGTGCTCGCCCGTGATCGGCGTGAACGTGCCCGACTACAAGGGACAGCGCGGCAGCCTGAACGGCAGCATCGGCCGTCCGCTGCCGGGCATAAGGGTGCGCATCCTGGACCCGGAGACGCGCGAGCCGCTGCCGCAGGGCGAGCCTGGCGTGCTGGAGGTGAAGGGCCCCAACGTGATGCGCGGCTACCTGGACAACCCGGCCAGGACTGCCGAGGTGCTGAAAGACGGCTGGTACTCGACGGGCGACATCGTGAAACAGGACGCCGACGGCTTTTTGACCATTACCGACCGACTCAGCCGCTTCAGCAAGATCGGCGGCGAGATGGTGCCGCACGGCAAGGTGGAGGAAGCCCTGCACCTGGCGATCGGCGCCCATGAGCAGATTTTTGCCGTCACCAGCGTGCGCTGCGAAAAGAAGGGCGAGCGCCTGGCCGTCTTGCACTGCAACTGTACTCAAGAGATCGAGATCGTGGTGAAGGGCCTGCAGGAGCAAGGCCTGCCCAACATCTTCATCCCCAAGCCGCGCGACTTCATACCGGTGGAAACCCTGCCCGTGCTCGGCACCGGCAAGATGGATCTGAGGGCCATGAAGCAGATCGCGGCCGAGCGGCTAAACGGCGGCTAAAAGCGATTTGAACCACGAAGGACCACTAAGGACCACGAAGTAAAAGCCACTGCGGACTCACGCCAAGGCGCAAAGGCGCGAAGAACTACAAGGCGACTCAGATAGCACGGGAATCACAGCGTAGCAGCCGAGGATGGCCGAGCGTCAGCTCTCTCCGAGTTGCAACTCGGAACAGACACTCAGCCACATTCCAGTATCCATTTACTCCTGTCCATCCTGACTCAAAGCAGTTGTAGTTCTTTGCGCCTTTGCGCCTTGGCGTGAGATACTGTTGTTCTGCAGTTCTTCGTGGCCCTTGGTGGTACTTCGTGGTTACAGGCTTTTCATGTTTGGGTTTCTTCGACGTTGGCGGCGGGACAAGGTGATGCAGCGGCCGTTTCCGGCCGCGTGGGAGGCGCACCTGGTTGCCAACATGGGGCTGTACTCGCGCTTGACTCGCGAGGACCAGCTTGAGTTGCAGCGGCATATCCTGGTGTTTCTCGACGAGAAACACTTCGAGGGCTGCCGCGGCGTCGAAATCACGGACGAAATCCGCGTCACTATCGCGGGCAACGCCTGCCTGCTGCTGCTGCACCGGCGCACGGACTACTTCCCCGAGCTGGTGACGATACTCGTCTACCCCAGCGCCTTCTTCGTCGAGCACAAGGAAGTGGATGAGCACGGCCTCGAGATGACCGAGATAGCCGAGAACGCCGGCGAAAGCTGGGACAAGGGCAACGTGATCCTGGCCTGGGACAGCGCAAAGCACGGCGCGCTGGACCCGCGCGACGGCCTGAACGTGATCCTGCACGAGTTCGCCCACCAGCTCGATTCCGAGGCCGGCGACACCGACGGCGCGCCGCTGATGGATTCGCGCGCCATGGCACAGGGCTGGGCCGAGACCTTCCAGCGCGAGTATGACGCCCTGTGCGAGGCCGTCGACGACGACCGCGAGACGTTTCTCGACGACTACGCGGCGACCAACCCGGCGGAGTTTTTCGCCGTCTGCGTCGAGACGTTTTTCGAGAAGCCCTGGCAGATGAATGAGCAGCACCCGGAGCTCTACGCCGCCCTGCAGGCCTACTTCAAGCAGGACCCGGCAAGCTGGAAACGCAGCGCGGCAGGGTAGGGGACTGTCCCCGTCGTCGCGGGGAGATGAAGCACTCGAAAACGGGGACAGTCCCCAGAAGCGGGGACAGTCCCCATTAGCCCTTCGCCATCTTGCGCAGCACCGAGTGCAGGATGCCGCCGTTGCGGTAGTACTCGACTTCCATGTTGTTGTGCAGGCGGCAGACTACTTCGAACTGCTTGTCGCCGGCCTTCACCTTCAGCAGCTGCTTGGGCTTCACGTCGGCGGGCACCTCGATGTCGAACACCTCGTCGCCCTTCAGGCCCAGGCTTTCGGCGGTCTCGCCATCCTTATAGGTCAGGGGCAGCACGCCCATGCCGATCAGGTTGCTGCGGTGAATGCGCTCGTAGCTTTCGGCGATCACGGCTTTGATGCCCAGCAGCAGCGTCCCCTTGGCGGCCCAGTCGCGGCTTGAGCCCATGCCGTAGTCCTTGCCCGCCAGCACGATCAGCGGGATGCCCGCCTTGATGTAATTCTCGCTCGCCGGGTAGACGTACTTCACCTTGCCGTCCGTGAAGTCGGTGGTCCAGCCGCCCTCGGTGCCCGGCGCGAGCTGGTTGCGGATGCGCTTGTTCGCGAACGTGCCGCGCATCATCACCTCGTGGTTGCCGCGCCGGCTGCCGTAGCTGTTGAAGTCCGCCTGCTTCACGCCGTGCCCGATCAGGTACTGGCCCGCGGGCGTCTTGGGGTCGATGCTGCCGGCCGGGCTGATGTGGTCGGTGGTGACCGAGTCCGCCAGCTTCAGCAGGCAGCGCGCGCCCTTGATGCCGGCGATGGGCGCCGGCTCGGCGGCCATCTCCTGGAAAAAGCTGGGTTCCTGGATGTAGGTGCTGTCCGCGACCCACTGGTACAGGTCGCCGCCGCCCGGCTTGATCGACTGCCACTCGTCGCCGCCGCCCTCGAACACGCCGGCGTAGCGCTGCTGGAACTGCTCGCGCGTGACGGCGCTGTGAATGGCTTTCTCGATTTCCTTCTGGCTGGGCCAGATGTCTTTCAGGAACACGTCCCTGCCCTCGCCGTCCTTGCCCAGCGGGTCTGTTGACAGGTCAATATCGACGGTGCCGGCCAGGGCGTAGGCCACCACCAGGGGCGGGCTGGCCAGGTAGTTGGCCTTCACGTCGGCGTGCACGCGGCCCTCGAAGTTGCGGTTGCCCGACAGCACGCTGGCGGCCACCAGGTTGTGCTCGCGGATCGCGTTGCCCACGGGCTCCGGCAGCGGGCCGGAATTGCCGATGCAGGTGGTGCAGCCGTAGCCCACCACGTTGAAGCCCAGCTTCTCGAGGTCACCCAGCACGCCGGCCTTCACCAGGTAGTCGGTCACCACCTGGCTGCCCGGCGCCAGGCTGGTCTTCACCCAGGGCTTGCGGCTCAGCCCGCGCTTGACGGCGTTGCGCGCCAGCAGCCCGGCGCCCAGCATCACGCCCGGGTTGCTGGTGTTGGTGCAGCTGGTGATCGCCGCGATCACCACCGAGCCGTGGGTCAGCTTGAAGCCCTTCCCGTCCAGCTCCACGGGCACGCCCGGCTCGTCAGCCACGGCCGTGGCCACGCCGTTGTCCTGCTTCGCGCCGGCCGCGCCGCCTTCGTCGGCCATGCTGCCCACGCGCGCCGCGGCGCCGGAGTTCTTGACGCCGAAGGTGTCGGCCAGGTCCTTGTGCCACTGGCCCTGCATGGCGTCGAGGTCGATGCGGTCCTGCGGGCGCTTGGGGCCCGCCAGTGCCGGCTTCACGTCGGCCAGGTCCAGGCGCAGCTCCGCGCCGTAGGCGACCTTGCGGCCGGGCTCGCGCCACAGGCCCTGTGCTTTGCAGTACAGCTCGACGGTCTTGATCAGCTTGTCGTCGCGGCCGGAAAGCTGCAGGTAGTCCAGTGTGTGCTGGTCCACGGGGAAGAAGCCGCAGGTGGCGCCGTATTCGGGCGCCATGTTGGCGATGGTCGCGCGGGTGGCCAGGGACATGTCGTCGAGGCCTGAGCCGAAGAACTCGACGAACTTGTTGACCACGCCGTGGGCGCGCAGCATCTGGGTGACGCGCAGCACCAGGTCCGTGGCGGTGGCGCCTTCGGGCAGCTTGCCGGTCAACTCAAAGCCCACCACCTCGGGCACCAGCATGGCGATCGGCTGGCCGAGCATCACCGCCTCGGCCTCGATGCCGCCGACGCCCCAGCCCAGCACGCCCAGGCCGTTGATCATGGTGGTATGGCTGTCCGTGCCCACGCAGGAGTCGGGGAACAGCACGCCGTCTTTTTCCCACACCACGCCGGCCAGGTACTCCAGGTTCACCTGGTGCACGATGCCCGTGGCGGGCGGCACGGCGCGGAAGTTGTCGAAGGCGGTCTGGCCCCACTTCAGGAACTCGTAGCGTTCACGGTTGCGCTCGAACTCGAGGCGACTGTTGGTCTTCAGCGCCTCGGGCGTGCCGAAGGCGTCTACCTGAACGCTGTGGTCAATCACCAGGTCGCAGGGAACCAGCGGGTTCACCTTCTGGGGGTCGCCGCCCATGCGCTTCATGGCCGCGCGCATGGCCGCCAGGTCAACTACCGCGGGCACGCCGGTGAAGTCCTGCAGTACCACGCGGCCGGGCATGAAGTTGATCTCGACATCGCCGACATTCTTTGCGTCGTAGGCCGCCAGGGCCTTCACGTCGGCCTCGCTGTAGGCGTCGCCGTCCAGGTTGCGCAGGATGGACTCGAGCAGGATCTTGATCGAGTAGGGCAGGTTTTGGGCGCCCTTGACCTTGTCCAGCCGGTAGATGGTCTTGTCGCCAAGCGGAGTCTTGAGGGTGTCGCGCGCGTCGTCCCGGATTGTCATGTTGGCCTCGTGTGTGAAGTGTCCCACAGCAGAACGTGTGCTGCTGCACTGCTTATGCCAAAACTGCTGTGCCTTTTCCAACGGGGGTACGCCTTGCCGCCAACCCGCTCCAGTGCTGCAATACGAGGCAGATGAAGCAGCCTGAATCCTACGACGAACTTGCAATCAACTTCGAGCTGCAGCTCTACGAGCTTGGGCGGGCGCTTTACCCGCAGAGCCGCCGGGTGCTGGATGGCCTCGTCACGACCTACTCCGCCGCGGGGCGCCACGAAGAGGCCCTGGCGGCGTCGCTGAAGCTGCTGGCGCTTGAGCCCGAGAATCCGCGCTATCACTACAACTACGCCTGCGGCCTGTGCTGCGTGGGCCAGCGCGACGACGCGCTGGCGGCGCTGCAGCACGCGATTTCACTCGGCTTCAGCGACTATGAGTACCTGACGGCCGACCCGGACCTCGCCCCCCTGCGCGATTGCCCCGAGTTCCGCGAGTACCAGAAAAAGGCCCTCGTGCAGCGCAGCCAGCGGCTGAAGCAGGCGGATTGATTGGTCAGGAGCGGCCGACCGCGCGCTGGCGCTTGCGGCTCCTGTTCCTGCCTCCTGCATTCCACTTCCTCACATATGGCTTTGGCCCGCTTGCTTCGTATCTTCACGGGCGAGGACGCCGATGCTCTGGAAAATCCGACTTGTCCCCACCCAGGGACCCGACAGCCCCGACAGTCTGCGCGTCGCCCGCAAGCTCAAGGCCGCGGGCGTGCACGCCGAGGGCATTACGCACAACCGCCTCTTCCTTATTGAAGGGCTGATCAGCGAAGACGAAGCCGAGCGCATCGGCCGTTCACTGCTGGCCGACCCGGTGCTCGAGCGTGCGGAGATCTACAAGGGCAGCGACGCCGAGCCCGAGGGCGAGCGTTTGTTCCACATCATGCGCCGCACCGGCGTGATGGACCCCGTTGAGGCCTCGCTTACACGCGCCCTGCGCGACAGCGGCCTTGAGCCCGACGCCGTCAAGTCGGCCGACCAGTTCCTGTTCGCGGCCAACCCCAGCGCGCAGGACCTGTCCCGCGCGGCGGCGGCGCTGGGCAACATCGTGGTGGACGAAGCCCACCACGGGCCCCTGCAGCTGGATAGCCTGCCTCGCGGCCGCAAGTACCAGTTCAACAAGGTGGTCGTGGCCGTGCGCAGTTTCGACGATCAGAACCTGCACGAGGTGAACCAGAAGCATCGCCTGGCGCTGAACACGGAAGAGATGGCGGCGATCCGCGACTACTTCGAAAAGGAACAGCGCGACCCCACGGACGTCGAACTGCAGACCATCGCGCAGACCTGGTCCGAGCACTGCAAGCACAAGACGCTCGCGGGCCACGTCTACTACCGCGAAACCGGGCCGGACAAGGCCGACCGCGCGGCCCAGGACAGCCTGTTCGACCTGCCGGACCTGCCCCAGAACGGGCAGATCGACAACCTGCTGAAAGACACCATCAAGCGCGCGACGGACGAGCTGAACCGCGACTGGTGCCTCAGCGTGTTCGTGGACAACGCCGGCGTGATCGCCTTCGACGAACAGGACGCCATCTGCTTCAAGGTCGAAACCCACAATCATCCGAGTGCGATCGAGCCCTACGGCGGCGCGGGCACCGGCATCGGCGGCGTGATCCGCGACATCCTCGGTACCGGCCTGGGTGCCAGGCCGATCGTGAACACCGACGTGTTCTGCTTCGGCCCGCCGGACCTGCCCCGCGAAGACGTGCCGCGCGGCGCGCTGCACCCGCGCAAGATCATGCAGGGCGTGGTCAGCGGCGTGCGCGACTACGGCAACCGCATGGGCATTCCCACGGCGAACGGCAGCGTGCACTTCGACGCGCGCTACACCGGCAACCCGCTGGTGTACGCGGGCAGCGTGGGGATCATGCCGCGCGACAAGATCGAGAAGGGCGCGCACACGGGCGACCACATCATCGTGGTCGGCGGGCGCACCGGGCGCGACGGCATCGGCGGCGCCACCTTCAGCAGCGCGGAGCTGACCAGCAAGAGCGAAGTGGTCAGCAGCGGCGCGGTGCAGATCGGCAATGCCATCCAGGAACAGATGGTGCAAGAGACGCTGCTCAAGGCCCGCGACCTCGGCCTGTACAACGCGGTGACTGACTGCGGCGCCGGCGGCCTCAGCAGCGCGGTGGGGGAAATGGGCGAGGAACTCGGCGCTGAGGTCGAGCTCGCGCGCGTGCCGCTCAAGTACGAGGGCCTGAGCTACCTGGAAACCTGGATCAGCGAAGCGCAGGAGCGCATGGTGATCGCCGTGCCGCCCCACAAGGTGAAGGAAGCGCTGGAGCTGTTCGAATCCGAGGACGTCGAGGCCACCGACATCGGCACCTTCACCGGCGAGCACCGCCTGGTGCTGCGCTGGCACAACGAGGTGGTGTGCGACCTCGACATGAAGTTCCTGCACGACGGCATGCCCAAGGTCTGGCGCAATGCCATGTGGCAAACGCCCGAGCACCGCGTGGTTGCGGCAGGCAGCGTGGACGCCGCCGACGCGCCAGGCGTGCTGAAGGCGATCCTGGGCTCCTGGAACGTCTGCAGTAAAGAGTGGATCGTGCGCCAGTACGACCACGAGGTGCAGGCCGGCAGCGCGATCAAGCCCTTCACCGGCGTGAAGCGCGACGGCCCCAGCGACGCCTGCGCCGTGGTGCCCAAGCTGGACAGCGACGACGCCTTCGTGGTCGCCAACGGGCTCAACACGCGCTACGGCGACGTGGACCCGTACTGGATGGCGATGTCGAACATCGACGAAGCCCTGCGCAACTACGTGGCCAGCGGCGGCAACATCGACCACTGCGCGATCCTCGACAACTTCAGCTGGGGCAACTGCAACAAGCCGGACCGCCTGGGTGCATTGGTGCGCGCCTGCTACGCCTGCCTGCACGCGGCGCGCGCCTACGGCACGCCGTTCATCAGCGGCAAGGACAGCCTCAACAACGAGTTCCTGACCGAGGCCGGCGTCAGCATCCACATCCCGCACACCTTGCTGATCAGCGCGATCGGCAAGGCCGTCAGCCTGGATGCGCTGACGACCAGTGACCTGAAAAAGGCGGGCAACAAGCTCTACATGGTGGGATACACGCGCCGCGAGTTCGCGGCCTCGCACCACGAGCTGGTCACCGGCGTGAAGGGCGACCAGCCGCCGCGAGTGGACCCGGCCGCCGCGCTGAAGGCCTACCGCGCCATCAACGCCGCGCAGGAGGCGGGCATCGTGCGCGCCGCCCACGACTGCGCCGAGGGCGGCCTGGCGGTCTGCCTGGCCGAGATGTGCATCGGCGGCCGCCTGGGCGCCAAAGTGCGCCTGACCCAGGAGCTGGCAGCCACGGACGCCGACATCGACGACACCACGCTGCTGTTCGCGGAAAGCAACGGGCGCATCGTGCTGGAGGTCGAGCCCAGCAACGAGGCCGGGCTGATCCGCTTCTTCGAGGGCGTGCCCCTGACCGAGCTGGGCGAAGTGAGCAGCGAGCCGCGCCTGGTGATCGAGGGCCTGCAGGGTACCGTGCCGATCGACCTGCCGGTGAATGAGCTTGTGAACACCTGGCGCAACCCGCTGTACCAGATCATGGGTGAAGAAGCGCCGGGACAATGAAAAATTCAAAATGCAAAATTCAAAATTCAGTGCGCTCGCCAAGAGGACCATTTTGAATTTTGCATTTTGAATTTTGAATTAAACCCATGCCCCACACGCCGCAAACCGCTGTTGTTCGCCTGTTGCAGGGCTGCACCGAAGCGCGCAACATCGCGCCCGGCGAGCGCGTCGAGGTTCGCCCGCACCTGGTGATTCTCGGCCCGCGCGACGGCCTGGCCGCGCTGAAGGCCTACCTGCTGGCCGGCGGCGAGGAGATACCCGAGCCGGACCGCGTCATCCTGTTCAGCGAAGACTACCTGCCCGCGCCTGACGCCGCCGCCGCCAACCGCCGCAAGCAACTGAACGAGGCCGCCGCGCAGGCCGGAATCAAACGCGTGATCCCGGCCGCCGGTTGCGAGCTCGCCCATGTGCTCGAGCATTCGCTGGTCGTGCCCGGCGAGCTGGCGGTCGCCAACCTGCCCGAAGTCCATCGCCTGGGCGGCATCGGCGCGCTGGGCATGCGCGTCACCACCCGCGACCTGGCATCACTGCTGGCCGGCAAGCCGTTGTCGCTGACCGTGCCCGCGGCCGTGCGCGTTGACTTGACAGGTCAACGGCAGGCTCTGGTTTCAGGCCGTGACGTTTTCTTCACCCTGCGGCGCGAGCTTACCCGCGACCGCCTGGTCGGCCGCGCGCTCGAGATCGGCGGCGAGGGCCTGGCCACACTCAGCCTTGACGACCGCACCGCCCTGTGCGGCCAGGCGGCGCACGCGGGCGTGAGCGCCGCGTACTGCCTGCCCGACCGCGCCGCGGTAGCCGAGCTGAACAAGCGCATCGCGCGGCCGTATACCACCATCGAGCCCGAGAAAGAGGCGGCCTACGCGCACCGCGCGACGATGGATATCAGCCACGCGCAGCTCAGCGTGATCCCGCCCGAAGGCGTCGATAAATGGCGCACGGTCGGGGAATCCAGCGGCGAGCCGGTTTCGCGCGTGGTGATCAGCGGCGGCCTCTCCGCTCTGCAGCAGGCGCTGGAGATCATCAAGCTGCGGCGCAGGAATCCCCAGGTCGAGTGCTTGGTGGTGCCCGACACGCGCGCGACCTACCAGCGCGCGCTGGCGCAGGACGTGATCGAGCAACTGATTGAAGCCGGTGTGCAGGTGCACCCGCCCGGCACCCCGGCGGCTTTGCTGCTGGACGGCAAGCCCGGCCTGGTCACCGGCGTGGTGGCGCCTCAAGGCTGCTGGCGCACGGGCGTCATCGCGGCCGCCACCGCTGCCTGCGCCGGGGCGATCGTCCACCCGGAGCGGCTCGATGCCCAGCCTCAGCGCGACAGCAAACTGTCAGGCCGCAGGCCGAAAACATAGAGACACGCGGCAGCTTGTGCGGTAGCCGCGAAGACCTGATGCTTCGCGGCCTTTGTCGGTGCTTCGCGGTTTCACCTCGAGCGGCGTGCGGCAGGAGGTGAACTGGTCAGACGCTTCGCATGGGGAGTTGCAATGCAGTGCGCGGGGACCGCAGAGTTCACACAGAAGGACCCGCCTGACTTGAGTGTGCTGTGTTCTCGGTGTGAGCTTGCTTAACACAGATGCCTGTCGGGAAACCCGCTACATTCTGTGCAATCTTTGCTATGATGTCACATCAGGGGCGGTGCGGGATTGAGCATGCGCGCAGTGCGTTTCTTTACGATTGCACTTTTCATGTTGCTGTTTTCCGGCAGCGCCTGGGCCATCGCCGTTGGCCAGCCGGCGCCCGACTTCCCTTTTCTGCAGACCTGGAATCTCGATCAGAACAAACAACGCCTTGCGGATTTCCGCGGCTCCGTTGTTCTGCTCGAGGTCTGGGCAACGTGGTGAGGGCCCTGCAAGGGTGCCGTGCCGCACCTGCAGAAACTTTCGGACACCTATCGCTCGCGCGGCTTCACCGTGGTGGCCGTCAGCGACGAGCCCACCTCCAAGATCGAACCCTACCTGCGCCAACAGGGCGTGACCTACGGCGTGGCCCGCGCGCCCGGCGTGCTGCGCACTTTCGGCGGCGAAGGCTACCCCAGCGCCTGGCTGATTGACGCCTCGGGACGCGTGGCCTGGCAAGGCCACCCCATGGGCCTCAGCGCCACGACCATCGAGCCGTTGCTGGGCACGGCCGGTGTGGGGCCCGCGGGCACAGCACCGGGACAGACCTCGCCCGGTGTCGAGCAATCCAACTGGTGGATCTGGCTGATCGTGGTACCGGCGATCCTGTTCGCTGCCGCCATGGGCTGGTTTGTCTGGAGCTCGCGCGACCGCACCTCCAAACAGGCGCGCACCGCCTGGTACCCGCAGCAACCCTACCCGCAGCAGCCCGGGGCACCGCCCGGGGCTGCACCTCCGGGGGCAGGACCGCCGCCGGCTACTTCTACGGGTTTACACCCGGTACAGATCCCGCCCCAGCAGCCGGCCGTGCCCCAGCCGCCGGCGGGGCAGCCGTTCGAGAACCTGGGCTACAGCGCGCCGCCGCCAAGCTACGGCCCGGCACAGGCGCGGGTGACAGGCGGCGCCGGCCGCTATGGCGTGGACGGGCTGGCGGAGAGCCCCGGCTCAGCCACCAAGCGCCGCGAGCGCGCCGACGAGTCCAAGCCGTACTTGAGCGACGACCCCACGCAGGCTCCGCCGATGCCGCCGGCGCCGCGTCCGTTTCCGCAACCGTTCGCGCAGCAACGCCCGCAGGCGCCGAACGCACCCTATGGGCAGCAGCGCCCCGTGCCGCCGCCGCAGGGGCCCTACGGGCAGCAGCGCGCGCCGTACCCGCCGCAAGGGCATCCCGGCCAGCCGCGCGCGCCGTACCCGCCCCAGCCGCAGTACCAGCAACCGCTGGCGCCGGAGCCGCTGGAACAGGATGCGCTCGCACCGGAGCCCTTCGAAGATGAACCGCTGACGCCGGAAAACGATTTTCCCGGCGATGAATTTCCGCCTTACGACACCAACCAGAACCGGCCCGGCAATCGCTATTAATCTGCCCGCTTGTGAAACAGGTCGCGCAGCCGATAATGCTGCCGGAGAGCACCATGTCCTATGACCAGCGATTGTTTGAGCGAATGCTGGACGCGCTCGAGCGCAAGAACGGCTGGTCCGAAAAGGACATGTACGGCGGACGCGTCTGTATCGTCAACGGCCGTCCGTTCATCGGCGCCGTAGAGGGCGGGCTGATCGCCCTGTGCCCTGAAGACGCGCTGCAGAAGCACCTGGAACTCAAGCACTGCACGGCCTTCACCTTCGACGGCAAGAAATTGCCCGGCTGGGTGAAGGTCAGCATGGACGCCCTCAAGACCGCCAAGCAGCTCTCGCGCTGGGTGGACGCCAGCTACACCCATGCCGCCGCTTTGGCCCCCGCCAAGGCGCGCAAGAAGTAGGCGAATAAAACCGCCTGCCCGGCTGTTTCATCAGCGATGCAGAAGCTGCTGAACAACCTGCCTTACCTGATGGCCGCGGCCGTGCTGCTGGGCGTGCTGGGTTATTCGTTCTGGTTCCGGGAACTGCCGCAGGCGGAGGGCCGCATCACCGGCGACTACGCCGCCGCAGCTGAGCTCGCGCAGGCGGGCGGCATACCGCTGTTCGTGGCGGTGGACATGGCCCCTACCTGATGGTCATGCGATTCGCTGGTGCAGCGAATGGAAAAGACCGAGGTTGTGAAGTCGGCCGTCAGCGCCAACCAGATCGTGGTGGCCTGCGCCTACCAGGGCCATGTTGCGGACAGCGTGAAAGCAGCGCTGCCCAGTGGCTTCACCGAGCGCCAGTTCGTGGCCAAGTTCGTGAACGGCGAACTGGTGGCCCTGCGCAAGGGCCTGCCGGAAGAAGCCATCCAGGCGCTGCTGACGCAAGCGTCGCGGTGACCCCTGCTTACGCGATTGGACTCAACTGCCGCCGATGCGCGTTTCTTCATATGACGGCGGCTCATGTGGTATAGTGCTCGTGGGTCGCTCACCCGACTTGTGACATGGAGTTCAGCCATGGGACGCCTGACGCTGCTTATCCTTGTGGGTCTTCTCATCACGGCCGCCGCACCCCTGAGCGCCGAGCTGCTGGTCCAGTACCAGGACGAAGTCAGCCTGCGCGACCACGAAACCGCGCGCTACCGCATCAACCTCGACTACGGCACCAGTGAGTGGGCGGATGTCGACGTAACCGTCCGCGGCTTCAACGCGCCGCCTCGCGTGCGCATCCTGGAGGTCGACTACGACGAGATCAAAGACGTGCGCGACACCGACGGCGACTGGACGGTCGAGCCCGACTTCATCGCCCATGACTACAATTCCACCTACTACATCGAGGTGGACAGCGCCAATCCCAACGCCTGGGGCGACTTCGAAATCACCATCACCGTCAGCGCCCCGGACGGCGCAGGTGCCGACGCCACGGTCAGCTTCGTGAAGTACTACTTCGACTACGAATCCGGCGACGAGTCCGACCACTACGACTGCGCGGTGAACGCCGGCGCGGGCAGTTGGCCGCTCGCCGGCCTGGCCTTGCTGGCCTCTGTGGCGATCTGGCGTCGCCGCCGCGTGACACTGGCGCGTGCACGCGAATGAATACCGCCGCCGAGTTCCTGAAAGGCTGCGTCGCCCGCATGCAGGCCGTGAAGGCCCTGGGCGACGGCGTGCTGGCGCAGGTGAACGACGAGCAGCTGTTTCACCTGACCGACACCGAGGCCAACAGCATCGCCATCATCGTGCGCCACCTGCACGGCAACATGCTGTCGCGCTGGACCGATTTCCTTGCCAGCGACGGCGACAAGCCCAACCGCCAGCGCGACCGCGAGTTTGAACAGCCGGCGCGCGACCGGGCGAGCGTGTTGCGCCTGTGGGATGCGGGCTGGGCCTGCACCCTGGACGCGCTCAAGACGTTGCAGCCCGGCGACGTGCTGCGCGAGGTGCGCATCCGCGGCGAGCCCCTGACGGTGATGGACGCCATCATGCGCCAGCTTGCCCACTACAGCTACCACGTGGGGCAGATGGTAACGCTGGCGCGCGAACAGCTGGGGGCGAACTGGAAAACCCTCAGCATCGCGCGCGGCCAGTCAACGGCCTACAAGCCGCAAGTGCGCGCCGGCGGCATCAGGGAGTAGCCGCAACGACAGTGGCATTCGCGTCTCGCGAATGAGTGTCAGCGGCCTCCGGCCGCTGGCGCGCGCCGGAGGCGCACGGCACTCATTCGCCGGAGGCGAATGCCACAGTCTCACATGCCGACTACTTCGTGTGCCGCAGGGCGTTCAACGCGTAGGCCGTGCACAGGGTGCGGCTGTTTTCCTGCCAGCGGTCGTGCTTCTCGTTGATCCAGCTGCCGTCATCTTTCTGGCGGTCGCTGAGCGCTTTGATGATGTCCGCGCGCCAGTCGTGTTTCAGGCCGCGGTCGGGCTCTTCCACCGCATCCACGCCGAAGGCGTCCAGGGTGCGGGCCATGCTCAGGTAGTAGTAGTACAGGCCCATCTCGTACTGCGCGGCGGCGCGGAAGCCGGGCACGCGCTCCACCGTGTAATTGCGCTGGATCCAGCCCCAGGCGAGCTGCACCGGCACGCTGTCTTTCTTCAGGCCGGCGAAGATGTAGCTGCGCAGCAGGTTGTAGGTCATGCTCCCGTAGCTGAACAACGTGACCGTGCCGTCCTCGTTCTCCTGCATGCCCTCGGCCATGCTGGTCTCTTCGCTGTAGATCGCGCCGCCGTAGTCCTGGCTGCCCTTCTCGGCTGGCTTGATCTTCTTGCCGCTGCCCTTCTCGATCGCCTCGAAGCCTTCCTCCTGCACTTCACCCGCGTTCTGGCTGCGCTTAAGGAAGGTCAGCGCCTTCTCCCACAGGGGGTCGCCTTCCTCGACGCCGCAGGCGTGCAGGGCGTCGATCGCGAAGCTGCTTGTGCTCATGTTGGCGGGGGGCTTTCCTTTCCCGTCCACGCTTTCAGCGATCTCTTCTTTGCTGTAGGCCCAGCCGCCGTAGCCGGTGGTCTTGGCGTCGTAGTCGGGCGCAGGGCCTTCCGGGTTGCCCACCTGCGACTGTTTCAGGTAGTCGCGCGCCGAGGCGATCTTACCGTCCAGTTTGCCCTTCCAGGCGTCCATGCCGTTCAGGTCAACCAGCAACTGCGCCATGATGGCCGTGATGTAAACCGCGCGCAGGCCCTTGTACATGTCGCTGCCCGGCATGTAGCTCCAGGCGCCTGTGGTCTCCTGCGCGTCCAGCAGCCACTCAACGCTGTCCTTGATCATCGGGTCGTCCGACTTCCACACGCTCGTGCCGACCAGCCCCTGCAGCACCAGCGCCGTGTACGGCACGTTCATGGTCTTGGGGCCCCAGCCGCTCAGCAGGCCCATGCGGTCACTCGGGTCCGGCGCCTTGTTGTACTGCGTCTTCAGGAAGCCCCAGGCCTGCTCAATGGCTGCTTTGCGCGCGGCCACGGCGTCGAACTCGGCCTTGCCGTTGCCGCCGCCACAGGCCGTCTCGTTGCCGGCCGGCGCTTCGTTGGTCTTGGGCGCCTGGTTGCCTGCCGGGGCCGCGTTGTTGCCGCCGCCGCCGCACGCGGCCAGCGCCGCCACGCAAAGTCCTGCCACCACCAGTCCGAATCGTTTCATTTTGGCTCTCCTCTGCTTGCGCCTTCCTTATGGTTCCGCTGTCCTGGTGATCCTGACCTTAAAAAACATCCGCCATCCGTCATCAGAATCCCGCCGCATCAACCGCTTCCCGGGCCAGGCTTTCCGTGAAGATCTGCAGCCGCCCCTCGATGAAGCGCTGGTCGCCGAGCGCGCCGGCCTCGTCGGGGGCTACATCCAATAGCTGGAACTCGCGGTCCGCCTCGCCACGGGCGACTTCGACCTGCCCCGCCGCGTCCACCAGCATCACCGTCATGGCCATGCGCATGCGGCCGGTCTGGCGCAGCTCGGTCAGGTCGAAAATCGTGATGGCGGAGTGCACCTCGTACTTCGGCCCGTTGCGGAAGCGGCTGCCGTTCTGGTCCAGCTCGGCGCGGTAGCCCAGTTCATCGAGCCGCGCGTACACCGCCGCCTCGGCCAGCAGGGCGACGTCGATGTCGTCGACCTCAAGCTCGGCCGCACGGCCCACGGCATCGCCAAGGTAGATTTCGGGCACCTTGAGTGTCACGCCGCTGAGGTTCTGCACCGGCTTGACCACCATGGTGTCGGGCGAAAACAGGCCGCGCTCAACGGGCGCCTGGCGGCTCGCGCAGGCGGCCAGCAGCAGCGGGATCAGCAACAGGCTACAGCGCATCGGTCAGCACCTCGCCGGTCAGGGCGCGACGCAGGATACCCGCAACCTCCAGGATGCCCACACAGGTTTTCGGCTGCTCGAAACCGCGGATCAGCAGCACCGGCCGATCCAGCGGCGCCGCGTGGCGCGGGGCGACGCGGCCGTCGGCCAGCGCCCAGGTCGAGAGCACCACCAGCGCGCGCCCCGCGTCGGCCTGCGCGACCGCGGCATCCAGCGCGGACAGCACGGCCGCGGGGTCGTCGCTTAAGCCGGCGATGGTGCGCCATTCCAGGCGCGGCTGTTTCGAAATCGCGCGCCAGCTGGACGGCAAAGGATGCTCGGCCTGCACGTGTGCAGCCGCCTCGGCCTGCAGCCAGAAGGGCAAGCCGCGCCCGCCGCTGATGAATTCGGGCAGCAGGCCGCAGAACAGCGCGGCCTCAAGCTGCGCAGGCGAAGCGCCCTCCAGCACGGCAACGGTGGCGGCCGTGCCCAGGGCCAGCTTAGCCAGGTGGGGCAAAACGGCCTCACGCTCCGCAAGCAACCGCGCGGAAAGCCCGGGAACGCTAAGCACAAGCAGATCAAGAAGCGCCGCCATGAACCAGTTATGCCAGCGTGGCGGCGCTACTTCCACTCATCCAGCAGCGCCTTGGCTGAGGCGTCGCCGGCGTCGGCTGCTTTCTTGGCCCATTCTTTGGCCTTTTCGGCGTCTTTCTCGGTGCCGAGCCCGTCGTGCAATGCCTCGGCCAGTTCCACCATGCCGGGCAAACAGCCGGCTTCGGCCGCCTGTTTGAACAGCTTCGTGGCCTTTTCGTCCTGCTTCTCCCCGCGCCGGATCAGCCCCAGGCGATACGCGCCGGCGCCGTGGCCGGCCTTGGCCAGCGCCTCGTACACCCAGCCCGCACCGCGCTGGTCGGCTGCGCCGCCGTAGCCTTGCTCCATCATGCGCGCCAGCAGGTAGATTCGGGACGTGTCCTCGTCCTCCAGATTGTACAGCTTGCGCGCAGAGCGGTCGTCCGCGCTGACCCCGTGGCCGTACTGCAGGCAGAGGGCGTAAAGGCTGTAGTCGGCACGATCCATGGCGGCCTGCTGCGCGAAACCGGCAATCCAGGGGTGGGCATCAAGGAACGCCTTGGGCGAGGCGTCACGGTTGATGACCTCTGCAAGCTCGGGTGCCAGCTCCGCGCAGCGCTTGCGAGCATACTCGCGATCGAAGTACCGCAGGCGACGGAGTGCCTCTTCCCGTGTGGCCGAGGACTTGGCCGCTATCTGCAGGGCGAGCTTCACCTTCTCGACGTCCGCGTGATCCGCTTCCGAGTAGTAGTCAGCCACCAGCAGCGCGCAGGGACCGTCACCCAGGTTGGCCAGTTTCACGGCCCACAACAACCATTGAATCTCGGCGATGCGGCGGTATTCGACCAGCATGCGCATGGATTCTGTGTCGCCATCCTTCGCGAGCGCTTCCAGTTTTTGGACAGCCTGACGTTCGCCGAAAAGCGGTTCCCGTTCCCAGTCGAAACCCCGCACGGAGTACTCGGTCTCCAAGCCGACCAGCTTCACTGCGCACAGCATGCGCGCGGCAGGCCGAAAGCCGGCTTCGTACGCGTCCTGAGTAAAGCTCATGGGCTCCCTGACGTTGCTGTCACCGGCTTCCACCAACATCTCGGCGTACAGCAGTTTTGCGTCCGGGTAATTGTCATCGTGTAGGAACTGATACAACCAGTGGCGGGAAAGCTTGGTGTCCCGCTCGACGCCGCCGATGCCGTGGCGCAGACACTCGGCGTACATCACCTGTGCTTTGGCTCTCTCTTCCTGGGTGTAATCGTTGGTCAGGTCGTCAACGATGGGTTTCAGCCACTTCGCCAGTTCCGTGTAGCGCGTCAGTTCCGGATTCGGCGGCGTAACCAGCAACTTGCTCGCCGGGTTCGAAATCGCCAGCTTTGGCGCTCTCCACGCTGCGATGTACCGGTCGTACAACTCGGAGACTTTCAGCCCTTCCTCTTCCTGTTCCGGCAGGGTCTCGAAGATTCGCAGCGCGTCGATGTCCCCGGCGTCGGCCGCCATCCTGATGTACTGGCGGTGCAACTGCAGGTCGGGTTGCTGGCCTGTGCTGTAATGGTGGAACCTCGCAAGCTCCAGCATCGCCGGAACGTAACCGCCCTTCGCGGCCTTCTTCAGCCACGCCAGCCCGCCTTTCACGTCGCGTCTGACGTCCGCCCCGCGCAGCAAACGTTGGCCCAGGATGGCCATGGCGGGCAGGCAGCCGCCCCGGGCAGCAAGCTCCAGGTACTCCCGCCCCTCCTTGCTGGTGAGATCCTTATCTTCGCCCAGGTTGCGGTACCTGCCGAGCATCAGGAAAGCGGCCGGCACGCCGTCTTTCGTCTGTTGTTCGAGCAGGTCTTCGACAGGAATTACGCCTCGCAGCGCCAAGTCTTGGAGGATCCGAAACTCACCTTCCCTGTATTCCACGCTAAAGTACGGTCGCGTCGCGGCGTAGCCGTCCCGCTTCCGCAACTCGGCCGACGCGCTCCAGTAGCGCCGTGCCAGCAGCGGGTCGCACGGCGCGCCCGCGATGCCGCGCTCGTGGGCGATGCTGAGCAGGTAGTTGGCGGCAGGATCGCCGGTCTCGCGGCCTCTTTCAAACCAGGGGCCCCGGATGCCCAGCGGACCCAGCTTCTCGATCAGTGTGGGGTCGTCCAGCACGCGCCAGCCTTCCAGCGTGCGGCTGTCTTCCTTCTTCCACTTCTCGTACAGGGCGTTGACGTCGAAGTCTTCCGCCAAGCAGGGCACGGCCGTCAACAGCAGCACGGCTGTCGCAATTGCGCGCAGCATGGAATTCTCCCTGGCCCCGGTGTTTGTAGTGTAGCTTGCGGCATGCGCCGCCAATGCAAAAAGCCCCCGCGTGGCGGAGGCTTTTGCGGGCCAAGGTGTTGCCCCGGCCAAAGGTGTGTGCAGTGAGCCTGCGTCGTGAGGACAGCCCCTCACTCTACGCGATCGGGGCGGCTATTCCCCTTTCACGTCCCGGCCTTTCGACCGGCTGGCGGTTGCGCGGCGTCGACTCCGCGAAGGCTGGCCGATGTCCCGGCAGGCGTCACCACCTGCCACGGGGAGGCGTTTCCGCTTTCCCCGGGAAGTCGTCAGCAAGCTGGCGACCTCCGTACACTGCACGCTCGAGGCGTGCCGGCCTTACCCCGGGCAAGTCCTTTGCAGGGGACTCACCCGCAACCCGGTGCTGCATCACCGCGCTGCACGAGTAGAAATGTACCCCGCCAGAAGCGCTTGTCCAACGGTGTCGGCGGATAGTTGATATGAGGAAAACCGGCGCACGGGTGTGTCGGTACGTTGAGTTCCGAGTTCACAGTCCAGAGTGCCGAGTACGGCGTGAAAGCCCTGCGCCAAGCCGCTTCCACGCCATTCTGTACCCTGTACTCCGCACTGCTGTACTTCGACTTCGTCAGCATCCTGCGGAAAACTTGCGCTTCGCCGACATACTCTTTGTCGTTTCCTTCTGTCGCCCGCTCACGCGGGCTTTGGAATTTCGTTGCCGCTGACCCAGGGCTGCCTCGCGCCTGTGGCGCTCGTTGCCCTGGGCTAAGCTCTGACGGCCGTTACACGGCCTCAACTGCAGTAAAAGCGGCCCATCTGGTGCGATTAAGCAGTACCGACAGGTGAACCGCGCGGCTGAATGCGCAGCTAATCGGACGCGCGTCAGCCCGAAGGGCCGCTTCTGCCAGCCCAGGGCGAAGCCCTGGGGTCACGGCGCCGTTTCCGCGACGGCCCTGAAGGGGCCGTTCATCGTGCCGCCGCATGAACCGGCCCTTCAGGCCGGCAACGCACCCGGCGGTCGAATCCCGGGCCTGTGGCCCGGGCTGACAGAACCGGCCTTTCAGGCCGGATGGATCTACACGCTTCCGGCCGCATTCCTTAATCGCACCACATTGGCGGGCGCTTGGCCCCCGGCGGCTCTCTACGCGTCGGCCGGTTTGGGCGGGCCCCAGTTGGCGCGCACGTAGCGCACCGGCAGACCCAGGCGCACCATGTTGTGATAGCTGGGGTTCGGCTTGTCGGGCAGCTCTTCGTCCGTCTCCGTCACCAGCCACTTCACGCCCGCCTCGCGCGCCGCCGCAAATCGCGCGGCGATCAGGGCCGACTGCGCGCCGCGGCCGCGCCAGCCCTCGCGGGTGCCGGCCCAGGTCAGCTCGCCGATTTCCCCGTGCATGTACAGGGCCGCGGCGGCTGCCAGCGTCTCGCCGTCGAAGGCGCCGAACAGCCGCCAGGCCTCGCGCCCCGCCAGCCGCGCCATCCAGGGGTGGAACGCGGGCGGAATCGCGAACGTCTCGCCCACCACGGCCGCCCATTCGTCCGCGCGCTCAACGCCCACGGGCTGAATGTGCAGGTCGCAGCGCGCCGCCGGCGTGAGCGTGGCGGGCCCCACATGCTTGGCCCAGCCGCGCAGCCTGATGATGCCGCGTGCGGCGCAGGCGGCGCGGAACGCCGGCGTCTCCGCGTGCGGCAGCACCTGCAGCATCCAGCGACGGATGCCGGCGGCGGCGTAGTGCGCGGCCAGCTCGTCGAGTTGCGCCTCGGCCGGGCGTTGCAGGCCGACGCCCATCACGCGGTTCATCATGGGGTGGTCGAGGGCGCGGGTGGTGATGCGAAGCAGGCCGTCGCGGGCGCGCGCCTCGATGCCGTGCTGCAGGGCGAGCGCGGGCGGCAGCGCGGCGTAAAGGTCGGCGTACATGGCCTGCTCGATGGACTCAAGCAGACGCTCAAGCTCGGGGCCTTCGGGCAGGTGATCCACGGGTTGCTCCTGTCGTAACGCCGCAGCGTGACATTACAATCTCGCGGTGCCCGAGCCATCCGCCGAGATCGCCTACCTGTTCCGCCACGCGCTGCTGCGCGACGCGGCCTATGATCTGCAGCCTCCCGCGACGCGGGCGCACCTGCATGGCCTGGCCGTGCAGCTGCTGGAACAGTTCCACGGCGGCCGCGCGCCGATGCCGGACCTGACGCCGCCCGCGGCTCACTCGTTCACTCCCCACCGGACCGATGGGATCGCCTCAGAACTGGCCGCTCACGCCCGTCTGGCGGTACAGGCCGGCGGCGATCCGGACCTGGATGAGCCCCTGCGCGTCTATCATTGCCGCGCAGCGCAGGTGGCGGAGCAGGCGTACGGCCACGCCGAGGCGCTGTCTGCCTGGCAGCGGGCCGCGGCGCTTTTTCCCGACTCGAGGCGCGGCGAGTGCCTGCGCCGTGCGGCCAACTCCGCGCTGCGGCTGATGAGGCCGGAGCAGGCGGAACAACTCCACGTTGCCGCGCTTGACCTGGCCGTGGAATGCGACGATGTGGGGCTGGAGGCTGCGGTGCGCGGCAGCCGCACGGTGTTGCTCTACCAGTTGGCGCGGCTGGAAGAATGCGACCGGGAAGGCGCCCTCGCCCTGGAGTTGCTGCAACGTGCCGGAGACCGCCGAGGCGAGGCGGCGGTCCTGTCAGCACTCGGCAGCCGTTACGTTGCGCGCTCCGACTTTGAACGCGGCGAAGCCTTCAACATCCGGGCGAGAGAGATCGCGAGGGAAACCGGCTTCGGAAAGCTTGATGCCGCCGTCACCGTGAACCTGGGAAACCTGCGCAGCTTCCAGCATCGCTGGCAGGAGGCCGAGGAGCTCGATAGGGAGGGGCTTGCGCTCGCCCGGGCCCTCAACACGCGCGACATTGAGGCCCAAGCGCTGATGAACCTGGCGGAAGTGTTCCAGAACACGGGCCGGCTTGAGCAGGCTGAGAGTCACCTGCGCGCCGCCGTGGAACTGGCACGCGAGACGGGCCAGCCCATGGTGCTGGCCTATGGACTGTCAGAGCTCGGGCGGTTGCTGATGTCTCTGGGTCTCGCGCCCGAGGCCGAGCCTTTGCTGCGTGACGCAATCGCTGTGGGGCTTGAAACCAGCGGCAACGTGGTGTTCGCCGCAGACCAGTGCAGGCTGGCGTTGTGCCTCTTGAGCCAGGGCAGGCGCGACGAGGCTGCGGCATTGTGGGGGGAAAGCATCGGCGTCATTCGGGCGCGCGGACGCGCGGCAAGCCTGCAGCGGATGCAGGACGAAATGCGCGAACACTGCCGCCGCTTCGGTCTGCTGCCACTGCAGGCAGAGGAGCCACCCACGCCACCATGAACGCGGAGACCGCCTACCTGTTCCGTCACGCCATGCTGCGCGAGGCGGCGTACGGATTGCAGCTGCCCAGCGACCGCGCGAAGCTGCACGAGCTGGCATTCAACCTGATTGAGGCAGCCTTCGGCGGGCGTGCGCCGGAGCCGCCGCCGCTGGATGCAGTCAATCCGCCCCGTTACGAATGGTGCCCGACAGATGTCGTGGCATCCGAACTGAGCGACCACGCCCGCCAGGCGCTGACGGGCAGGACCGGTTCTGTGCCTGCTGACCGGTTCTCCGTCACGCCGGTGCTTCACCTTCTGTACGTGCGCCGCGCAGCCGAGTACGCGGAGAAGCAGTTCCAGGTAACGGAAGCAATCTCGAAATGGCGCGAACTGTCGGATCTGCTCCAGGGCGCCGCGCGGGCGGAGGCGTTGAGAAAGGCCGGCGCGCTGTGCTTCAACACGGGGCGTCCGAAGGCGGCCGAGGAGTTGTTCGACGAGGCGCTGATGCTGGCCCGCCAGGCCGGTCACCGTCGCATCGAAAGCACGGTGCTGACGAACCTGGCGATCGTGTACTCGGAAACCGGGCGACGCGAGCATGCCGAGCAGACGGGGATGCTGGCGCTGGAGGGCGCGCGCGAGTCCGCCAACCGGCACGGCGAGGGGATCATTATCCGCAACCTGTCGGAACTCCATCGCCAGACAGGCAGGGCGGAGACCGGCGAGAAGCTGATCCACGAAGCACTGGCGATTCATCGCGAGATCGGCAGCGAGCGCGAAGAAGGCCCGAACCTGAGCGCTATCGGCATCATCCACCAGGAAGCCAGGCGCCTGGCGCAGGCCGAGCAGTATTTCGAACAGGCCCTGGCCGTTACGCGCAGGACCGGCGACCGGCGCTTTGAAGGCATCGTGCTGGGCAATCTCGCGGTCGTTTGCCGCCAGTCAGGCCAGATGGACAAGGCCGAGGAACTGTACCGGCAGGCGATGGCGATTCACCGCGAGGTCGGCAACCGGCGCAGCGAGGGCGTCTCGCGCGGGAACCTGGCCACCCTGTACGCTGTCTCCGGGCGCCACGACCTGGCCGAACAGACGTTCCTGCAGGCGCTCGCGATCCATCGCGAGGTGGGCAACCGTCGCTTCGAGGCAGTACACCTGCTCGCCCTGGCACTGCTGCAACTGGAGGAGTCCCGCCATGCGGAAGCCCGCGAAACATGGCAACAAGGCGCCGCCATCCTGCAGGCGCTGGGCGACAAGACACTCCTGCAGAGCCAGGTCACCCAGATGCGTGAGTGGTGCGCCAAGGCCGGCGTACCCCCGCTGGAGTAGAACTCCGGCGTATCCCTTTTTCGAAGGTTGATCTGAGGCCGCGTCTCTAGAATGCCGCCGTGCCTGAGCCCACCGCCGAGACCGCCTACCTGTTCCGCCACGCGATGATCCGCGAGGCGGCCTACGGATTGCAGCTTCCCAGTGATCGCGCGAAGCTGCACGAGCTTGCGGTGCAGTTGATCGAGCTGGTGTTCGGCGGCCCGGCACCCGAGCTTGCGCCCCTGGAAGACTTCCACGCGCCGAAGCCTCAGCCGCACCCGATAGATGCCGTCGCCTCCGACCTCGCCGCCCACGCGCGACTGGCGTGCGAAGGCGTGGAATCGCCCTCCCCGGCCATGTTGCGGGCGCGCCTGCTTTACCTGCGCCGCGCCGCCGAGCACGCCGATGCGGCCTTCCGTCCGCAGGCTGCGGCTTCCCACTGGCACGAGTTGTCCGCAGAACTTGCAGGCGCCGCCAAGGCTGCCGCCCTGCGACGCGCGGCCGTGGCCTGCGACGCCTGCGGGAAGCCCGCGCGGGCGCTGGAGCTGATTGAGTCGGCCCTGGAAGCCCTGCAACAGGCGCCCCGCGACGTTGCCACCGCATTCCTGCTCGGGGTCAGGGCCAACCTGCGGATCATGCAGGGGCAACGCCAGCCGGCGATCGCGGACTACGAGCAGGCGTTGGAAATGTTCCAGGCCGCTGGCGACCGGGCGGGCATCGCGTCCGCGAGCTCGAGCCTGGGCATGGCTGTCGCGCGCGCCGGACAGCCCGATCGCGGTGAAGCCTTGCTGCGCGACGCGCTGGCGATCCAGCGCGAGAGCGGCGACCTGCGGGGACAGGGCATAACCCTAGGCAGCCTCGCCGGCCTGCTGGATGACAGCGGCGAGTCCCGGCTTGCGCACCAGTACTATCGGGAAGCGCTTGAGCTTCATCGGCGCGCGGGAAACCGGCGCTTCGAGGGCATCACGCTCGGCAACTTCGCGCTTTCCCTGCAGCGCAGCGGCAACGAGGCGGAAGCCCTGGCTGCATACCAGCAAGCCCTCGAGATTCATCGTGAAGTCGGCAACCAGCGCAGCGCCGCGATCGTGATCGGCAACCGCGCCAACCTGCTCGTCCAAACAGGCCAGACGGAACACGCGCGTGCCGACTACCTGGCGGCCATCGCCGCATCGCGGGAGGTGGGCAACCGCGGGTATGAGGCAATCGCCACCGAGAACCTCGCGCTGCTGGCACGTGACGCCGGCGACACCGACCAGGCCGATGCGCTGCTGCGGCAGGCCCTAGCCGTTCACGTCGACACCGGAAACGCGCGCAACCAGGGCACGGCGTGCTGGCACCTCGCCGCCCTGTGCCAGTCCAGGGGCGATGCCGCGCAAGCCGACGACTTCTTCCAGCGCGCGCTGGCGCTTCATGAGCAGGCCCGCAACCCGCTGGGCCTTGCGGAAACCCGCTGCGACTACGGGCTGTTCCTGCTGGAGCGGGGCGATGCCGAAGCCGCGCGCCAGTGGTGGAAGCAAGGCATGGAGCTGCTGCAAACGCTCAACCAGCCGGACATCGCATCCGAGCACCTGGAATTCATGCGCAAGTCCTGTGCCGAGGCCGGAGTGCAACCGTTCGCCGCGCCCTGAATCACGCGGGTTGCTTCTCGCTCAGCACTCCGTCTTCCATCTCCAGCACGCGGTCCACCAGGTCGAGCGTGCGGTGGTCGTGCGTCACCACCAGCACCGCGGCGCCATGCGCGTGGGCGGAGTCGCGGAACAGCTCCATCACCTGGCGTCCGCGCCCGCTGTCCAGCGCGGCCGTGGGTTCGTCGGCCAGCACCACGGAAGGCTGGTGGATCATCGCGCGCGCGATGGCCACGCGCTGCTGCTCGCCGCCGGAGAGCTTGCCGGGCAATGCAGCCAGGCGCTTGCCCAGGCCCAGCGATTCCAGCAGCTCGCGCGCCCGCGTGCGTGACTGGTGCGCGGGCACGCCATCAATCTCCAGCGCCAGCCTCACGTTCTCTTCAGCGTTCAGGAACGGGATCAGGTTCGAGCGCTGGAACACGTAGCCCAGCTCGCGCCGGCGCATGGTGGTGAGGTTGGCAACCGCGACACCGTCCGTGATGACCGGCTCGCCGTTGATCAGCAGCGAGCCGGCGGTCGGCGGGTTGATCAGGCCGATGATGGTCAGCAGCGTGGACTTGCCGGAGCCGGACGGACCGACGATAGCGACCACCTCGCCCGCGCGCGCCTCAAACGCGGTGGGGCGCAGCGCGTCCACCCGCGTGGGGCCCTCGCCGTAGACCTTGGAGATCCCGGTGAGGCTGAGCACGGTTGTGCCGACGCGTTCATTCATGACGCCAGCACCTCGTTGGGATTGGCCGCCAGCGCCTTGCGCAGGCCGACCATGCCGGCGGCGACCGACAGCCCCAGGATCACGCCCAGCAGCGCCAGGCGATCCAGGTCCTGCACCAGCACGCGGCGCGGGAACAGGTCGAAGGCCAGCTCGCCGATCAGCAGCGCGACCAGGTAGGCGCTGATGCCCAGCAGCAGCGACTCTTCCAGGATCAGCCGCAGGATCACCCGCTGCTTTGCGCCCAGCAGCTTCAGCAGCGACAGCGACAGCATCTTGTCGAGCGTCATGGTGTAGACGATCAGCCCCATCACGATCGCCGAGATCAGCACCAGCAGCGCGCGGAACAGCCCGATCTGCCGGCGCGCGCGGTCGATCACGCCGCGCACCAGCAGCTCGCGCTGCTCGTCGATGGTGTACACGCTGATGTCCGGCCACCCCAGCAGCGATGCCTTCACGGCCTCGACGTCGCCGCCCGCCGCGACATCGACCAGGATCGCCGTCACCGGGGGCGGCGAAGTGACGGGCAACGGCGCCGCCGAGCCCGCGCGGGCCAGGTTGGCGGGGTCGCGGCCGTACTCGCTGCGGCGCACGCGGGAGACGCGCGACTCGCGCTCGAGGCGCAGGGCCTCGCTGGCGAGATCGTTCTGGATGCGCAAGGCGTCGCTTACACTGGCGAACACCAGCGGGTCGCCGCTGCTGCTGACCATGCCGCTGGTGATGCCCACGATGGTGTAGTCGTCGCGCCCCAGCCGCAGGCTGGTACCTACGGGCAGGCCCAGCGCGCGGTCCGCCACCAGCTCGTAGTGAGGCTGTCGCAGCGCGCGGCCTTGCGCCAGGGGCAGCGAATTGCCGAGGTCATCGGGCCAGGACAGCCCCGCCAGCATGAAGCGCAGGGTCTCGCCGTCTCCCAGCTCGTGCTGCACGTTCAGCGTCATGTAGCTGCGCGTGCGCTCAACCCCCGGCACGGCGCGGATGCGGTCGGCCAGAAGGGCCGGCACGCGCGACGACTCGGCGAACGGCCCCTGGGTCCCCTTCTGCACCACCCACAGGTCGCCGCCGTAGGTGTCGGGCAGAACCGTTGCGTCTACAACCATGCCGTTGTAGATGCCGGTCATGGCCAGCACCACCGACATCAGCATGCCCAGGCCCGCCGCGGTCAGCAGAAAGCGCGACAGGTCGTTGCGGATGTCGCGCACAGCCAGATCCATCATGGCGCGGGCTCCTGCGCCGCCACCCGCGCGCCGTCACGCAACTCGGCACGGGCGCCGGGCGTCGGGCGCAGCACCTTGTCGCCCGCTGCCAGCCCGCCGGTGATCTCGATCCACTCGCGGCCCCTGATGCCGGGCGTGACTTCACGCAGCGCGGCCTTGCCGCCCTCGTCCACCCAGGCGAACGCGCCGTCGCTGCGGAACACCAGGAACTCAGCGGGCACGCGCGTGACGCCGCTGACGGATGCCCCGTGGATGCGGGCGTCGGCGCGCTGGCCCACCGCCAGCTGCTCCGGCGGGCTGGTCAGCTCGATGTCCACCAGCAGCTCGCGGGTTTCGCGGTCCACCTCGCGGCCGACCCGCAGCACGCGGCCCTGCAGGCTGCCGCCGGGCGTTGAGCGCAACTCCACCGTGGCGGCCTGGCCCGGCTTCAGCTTGGGCAGGAACGTCTCATCGACCCACACGCTGGCCCACACGCCGGCCGTGTCGCCGATGCGCAGCACCGCGCCGCCCGGCACGGCGACGTCGCCGGGCTCCGCCAGCCGCGCCAGCACGATGCCGTCGATGGGGCTTCTCAGCACCGTGCGCTGCAGCCTGGCGCGGGCGACCTCCAGGGCGCGCTGCTCGGCCGCGAGGCGGCTGTCGCCCTCCGCGAGTGCGGCCTTGGCACGCTCCAGCTCGGCCTCTGCCACCCGGGCGCGTTCGATGGCCTGGTCCAGCAGGTCGCGCGAGATGGTGTTGCTCTTGAAGGCTTCTTCCTGCCGCTTCGCGTGGGCGTCGGCGCCCTCGCGCTGGGCCTCGGCGCGCTTGATGTCCGCCCGCAGGCGATCCAGCGAGACGCGGGCGAGTTCGGCGGCTTCCACGGCCGCCGCTTCCTCGGCCCGGTAAACCTCGTCGTCGATGCGCGCGATTTCGTCGCCCGATTTCACGCGATCGCCCTGGTCCACCAGCAGGCTGGTGATGCGGCCGGTGACTTCGAAGCCCGGCTGCACGACGCGCGGACATTCGATCGCGCCGGTGCCGGGTATGTGTTCGGTCACGTCACCGGCGGCTGCTTCGTGCATGATCACGGGCACCGGCTTGAACACCAGCACCCAGGCGGCCGTGACGCCGCCCGCCAGCAGCAGCAACCCGACCGCAATCCCGCGCCATCGTCTCATGCTACCCCCTCCGGGACTAAACAGACCTGCTGGTCCTGATATTCCCGTCGTCAGTTCAAGCGCCACAGCGCGGCGTTCAGAACTGTCGCGAAGCTGACCCAGAGCAGGTATGGGACCAGCAGCAGGGCCGCCGGCCGCGAGTGTTTCCGGAACGCCAGGATGGTCGCCAGGATCGCCAGCCACATGGCGATGATGATCACCAGCGCGATGTCCATGCGATGCAGGCCGAAGAAGAACGGCGTCCACGCGGCGTTCAGCGCGAGCTGCAGCAGCCACAGCCCCAGCGGCCGAACCGCGTTGCCGCGCCGCCACACCAGCCAGGCGCTGACGCCCATCATGGCGTAGAGCGCGGTCCACACCGGGCCGAACACCCAGCCGGGCGGGTTGAACGAGGGCTTGTTCAGTGAGGCGTACCATTCGCCGGGCGAAAAGAACGCGCCCGCAGCCGAGGCCGCAAAGGCAAGCAGCACCCAGGCGGCGAGCCCCGCCCAAGCCTTGAATCCGGTTATCTGCGCGTCAGCCATTGTCCCACAAGCCTAACGCCGCCAAGCCCAACCCCAGTCCACGCGCCGAATGAAAACGCGGATGCATGACCCGGGGCGGTCCCGGCCGTATCAGGTCAGTGACGACTCGCGTGGCGCGACGGGTTATCATGTCGCCGTGACCGGGCTCTCCGCAGAACTGGCCTACCTGTTCAGGCACGCGCTGCTGCGCGACGCCGCCTATGAGATGCAGCTGCCCAGCGACCGGGCAAAGCTGCACGAGATGGCGTTTCACCTGATCGAACAAGCCTTCGGCGGCCGCGCGCCGGAGCCCCCGCCATTGGATGACCATCGACTCATGGCCTACATCCCTCACACCTCGGACGCGGCCGCGCAGGAGCTCTACCACCACGCGCAGCTCGCCGGCGCCGGCTCTCTGGCGCGACAGTGCCTGCCCCTGTACCTGCGACGTGCGGCCGAGCATGCCGAGCGGTCGTTCCAGATGGCGCCGGCGTTGCAACTCTGGCAGGAGCTGGCGCGCCAAGCCGATGGTTCGATCCGCGCGGCGGCGCTGAGGCGCTGCGGTACCGTTGCGCTGCAGGCGGGGCTGCTTTCTGTTGTCGAGACATCCCTGACCCTGGCGCTTGACCAGTGCCGGCAGGCGCGGCTGCGGCACCTGGAAGGGCTGGTGATGGGCACCCTGGCGTCCGTTTATCGCGAAACCGGACGGCGCGAACTGGCCGAATCGCACCTGGACGCGGCGCTGGAAGTGTATCGCGAGGTCGGCGACAAAGATCGCGAAGGTGGCGCTTGCGCGGACCTGGCAACCATCTACCAGCAGAGCGCGAGGATCGCCGAGGCTGAGGCCTCGTACCTGCGCGGCCTGGACCTGTTGCGCGCAACCGGCAACCGACGGTTCGAGGCCGTCGCTCTGTCGAATCTGGGCAACGCGCTGCTGCAGACGGGCCGCCTGCAGGAGGCCGAGGAGGCCTATCGCCGCTCGCTGGAGCTTGCGCGGCAGACCCGGGATCGTCGGATCGAAGGCGCAACCCTCGGAAACCTGGGAATTGTGTTTTCGGAGACCGGCCGCCGCGCCGAATCTCTGCAGGCCTACCTGGATGCCCTGTCGATCAGCCGGGAGACCGGCAATCGACGCTCCGAGGGAATCAACCTCGGTCACCTCGGCTCCCACCACCACGACGCCGGAGACCTGCAGCAGGCAGAGGAGTGCTTCCTGCGCTCTCTCGAGATCCACCGTGAACTGGGCAACATCCGCTTTGAGGCGAGTGTGTCGTGCAGCCTGTCCCTGACGCTGCTCAGGACCGGGAGGCTGGACCAAGCGCGCCGGACGTGGGCTGCAGGCCAGGAGCTGTTCGAGCGGATCGGGGACAGGTTCGAGCTCGAGCGGAAGGCCGCGAACATGCGCAAGGTCTGCGCGAGCGCCGGCGTGCCGCCGTTTGACGAGGGCGCGCCGTGACCAGCGCCGAAACCGCCTACCTGTTCAGGCACGCGCTGCTGCGCGACGCCGCCTATGAGATGCAGCTGCCCAGCGACCGGGCAAGGCTGCACGAACTGGCGTTCCACCTGATCGAGCAGGCCTTCGGCGGCCGCGCGCCTGAGCCTCCGGCTCTGGACGCCGTCGACCCGCCCCCATTCCCTACCCATTCTACAGACGTTGTGGCTTCAGAACTCACTGAGCACTTAAGACAGGCCCTTGCGGGGGACGTGTCGATTTCTGGTGTGCAGGGCAACTCCAGCATTCATGCGTTACTGATCCGCTACCTCCGACGATCTGCCGAACACGCAGAGCGATGCTTCCAGCCCGCGGCTGCAATGCTTCAGTGGCAGGCCTTGGCAGACCTTACGACCGGCTCATCGCATGGGGAAGCGCTGCGCCGTTGGGCTTCCGTCGCGTATGAAAGCGGCGAAAGAAGCAGGGTGGAGAAAGTACTGAAAGATGCGCTGGCGTCCTTTCGCGAAGCTGGAAACCAAAGCGGCGAAGGCTTGGTGTTGCGGAACCTGGGCAATTTCTATCACGAGTCCGGGCGCAAGAACCTGGCAGCGACCACGTATGAAGAGGCACTGAGTGCACTTCGCGCAGCGGGCAACCGCCGTGGCGAGGGTATGCTTCTGGGAAACCTGGCCACCGCACTTAATGAGACTGGAGACTGCGTTCAGGCTGAAAAGTTCGACGAGATGGCCTTGGAGATTCATCGGGAGGTTGGGAACCGCAGGTTCGAGGGTATTACACTGGGGGACCTGGCCAACCTCCATCAATCAGCAGGACGCTTGGGCAAGGCCGAGCGAGCATATGAGCGGGCGCTGGCGATACAGCGCGAGGTTGGCGCTCGGCAGAGCGAGGGAGTTACACTGGGAAATCTGGGTCGCAACCACGAGTTGAAGGGAGATCTCCAGCAAGCCGAGCACTTGTACAACCAGGCGCTGGCAATCTTGCGTCAAACGGCATATCGGCGTGGAGAAGGGGTCGCACTTTCCTCGTTGGCGCATTTGTACCAACACACCGGGCGCATAGAGTTGGCCGAGCAATTCTACCTGCTGGCCTTGGAGATTCACCGCGAAGTCGGCAGCCTAATCTATGAGGGAGTGGCCCTGTGCGGCTTGGCCATCATCCAGTTGACAATGGGTCGCATAGACGCAGCCCGGCGCACTTGGTCGCAAGGCGCCGGAATCCTGACCAAGCTTGGAGCTGCCAGGGAGCTCGCTGTGTGTTCGGCCAACTTGCACGCAGCCTGCGAAAAGGCGGGCGTGCCGCCGTTTGATCAGCCCGGGACCGACGAATGAAAACGGGGACGGATTTCTCCGTCCCCGTTTGGGTCTGCACATCTGCGGGCGACGCGAGCGTCGCCCCTGCATCCCTACGCCGTGTGCTTGGCGCCGGCGTGGGTGGCCTTCTGGTACGCCCACGGGTCGTTCGGGATCTTCTTCTCCTGGATCCACTCCGGGTCCTTGAAGATGTCCGCCACGGCCGCGAGGTCCTGCTCCGTCGGCAGCACCTCCTGAAGGTGCTTCGCGTAATCCGCGTCACTCAGAAGCTCGCCGGTCACGCTGTAGGGCTGGTTGGCCCAGCGGCCGATCGCGCGGTGGAACTTGATGTCCGGCACGTACAGCTTGGGCTGGCCTTCCGCCACAAAGTTGTTGAGGCGGTTCACGATGTCCGTCACCTCCGCGTGGTAGAGGTCGCGGTTGTGGTGGTTCAGCTCTTTGCGGTTGAAGTCGATGTTGCCCGCCTCGCGCTGCTTGTCTTCGTCGAAGCGGCTCTTGAAACCCCACACGTAGGCCCACTCGGCCGTGCTCGACTCGTCCTTGCCGAACAGGTCGGTGGCCACGCTGATCCACTTGTTGAACCACTTCTGCAGCAGCGGCGTCGGAACCTTGCCGGCCTTGATGATGCGGCCCAGGCCGTCGTTGCCGGAACCCAGGTGGAAAGCTTCCTCTTTAAGCATCGGGCCGGCGCTGCGTGCCAGGGGCGCGAAGCCGCAGGGCGCCAGCATGGTCAACTGGTACTTGCCGTCGCGGTCCACGAAGCAGGTGTAGGTGTAGAAGTCGATCCAGTTGTTCACGGCCTCGTTGAAAGCGCCCAGCAGACGCGGGTTCTTCTCTTCGGGGAAGGCGCCCGATGCACGGCGCTCCAGCAGCTTGCGGGCTTCCAGCTTGCCGCTGCTGCCGAAGTGGTTGACCAGCACGTTCGCCATCTGCATGCCATGGCGCATTTCTTCCAGCATGATGCGCACGGCCGCGTAGCGGTCGTAGTCGTGCGGCACGTTCTCGAGCAGGCGGCGCTGCTGTTCGGTGCTGGCGAACTCGGTGTCGCCCTGCACGAACACCAGCTGCAGCAGGGCGTCGCGCATGGTCTGGTTGGGGACCTGGCTGATGCGCTCCCACTTGTGCTGGCCCTTGAAGTCGCCGAATTCGACTTCGCTGCTGGGCTTGTCGTCGTACAGCGGCGTCATGAAGAAGCTGGTGGCCTCGGGGATTTCGACGCCGATGTCCTTGCGCCATTCCTCGAAGTAGTCGGTCCAGTCGTCCCAGGTATTGATCGTCTTGCGTACTTGCATGGCAGAGCTCCTCCGGAGCAGGTTACAGGTTTCAGGTTTCAGGTTTCAGGGACCGATTCGGTGCATTCTCTGACACCTGAAACCTGACACCTGAAACCTCAAGCTAGCGGTTGGTCGGCAATTGGCCCTTGCTGAGGCCCTTCACAAACAGGTCGCTGTACATGCGCCCGATGTCGGCCGCCTTGAAGGCGCCGTCCGGGCGATACCACTTGCTGATCCAGTTGATCGCGCCGAGAATCGCGAAGCTGGCCAGCTTGCTGTCCACGTTGCGGAACTCGCCGCCCTTGACGCCCTCGTTGATCACCGCGCGCATGGAGCGCTCGAACTGGTCGCGCTTGGCGATGATCTGCGCCAGGGGCTCGTCGCGCAGGGCCGTGAAGTCCAGCGCCAGCGCGCTGCCCTGCAGGTCGTCGATCATCACGTGCACCAGGGCGTCGATCAGCGCCGACAGCTTCTCCGCGGCCGGCGCGCCCTTCTGTTCATCGAGCACTTCGCGGGTGCGTTCGAGCACGCGGTCGAGGCTGAAGTCGTGGCAGGCGAAGAGGATCTCTTCTTTGTCTTTGAAGTAGTAGTAGAGGCTGCCCTTGGTCATCAGCAGGGCGTCGCTGATGTCCTCCATGCTGGTGCCGTGGTAGCCCTTGCGGCGGAAAGCAGCGGCCGCCGAGCGCAAGATGGCCTCGCGCTTGAGCTCAGTTTTCTTCTGACGTCGTTCAGCAGCCTGCATAGGTCACCAAGCTTGAAACTTGAACCATCATTCAAAAGCCTACGCAGGGTACAATAATCCGACCCAGTAGTCAACAGGCCTTTGCCACTCACGCTATCAGCGTAAGTCGTTGTTCTAATGTGTTTTACGAAAACGTGCGCGGCGGCCGGACTCGATCTCAAGCTAGGCCTTAGGCGTTGCCGGCAATAGCGGCCGTGCTGCCGCAGCTGGCGCAGATCCCCAGGCGGGTGCTGCGGGCGGCGCCGAGGCCGGCGACAGGGGCAGTTGGTAGGGACACGCGGCCGCGTGTCCCTACTCTTGGGCCACGTTGCCGTAGTTGCCCAGCACGGTGAGGTCGCAGCCGTACTCCTTGATGGCGTTCAGCACGCGGCCTTCCAGGTCTTCGACGTCCATGTAGGACTGCATCAGGCCGGCATCATAATCCACGTGCAACACGGTGCCGAAGCCGACGTGGTTGTCGATGCCGATGTGCACGTAGTGCTTTACAGCTCAGCATTGAACCTCATCAGGAGTTCCCCTTGGTAACTCGCTTGCCATGCCCCCCCCGCTCTAAGCACCACTGAAGGCGCTCCTAAGCGTGGCTCAAAACCCAAGGGGAGCAGGATAGCCGACTCAACAGTTACCAGCAGCACAATTTAAAGTTGCCACCGCCGTGGCTTCGTTACTTCAGAGGACTTGAGTGGTTACACTTCGAAACACTGCGGATACAACAACGCATCGCTATTCCATCAGGCCGCGCCACAGCTTCCGTGTCAGTTACTGCGCTACGCGCCTTCCAGTGCATCGATTACCCCGGTGATTGCGCGCCACATGCGATCAACGCCTGCTTTGTTGAGATCCACTCCCACGAACTGAACGTATACCTCATACTTTCCCTGTGTTCCCGACTTCCGATAAGCCTTTTCATCCGCTGCGATTGCCTTGTCGACTCGTTGGTTCAGCATCTTTCGCATTGCTGACCCGGTGACACCTTCTAGTGGCACCTCGCCAACAGGAACGAACCGAACCTCAACGTTTATCGTACCTGGTTTGGGGTTGTCGGGTGACTCGCCAAGCGCAAGTGTAATAAGATACTGTTGCGACGGACTCTGAAATGAAGCAGATCTTTGGTCTCTGTTTTTGGGCTCCAACCCTACTACTGAGTACACTATTTCACGAAATAGTTTTTCTACATCGAATGTTTGCATTTCTGTGGTTCGTAAGTCTACAATCATATCAGCTAGTCGTTCCGTGACACTGCGGAAGCTCTTTGGCCTCGCGTATGGGTCTATCTGTACGCAATCCCGATATAGTTCCAGTATCCCGCGTGCGATGCCCTCACTCTCACACGCGCTGAGTGCGCGGGCCAGGTTACTTTCACATCCTTCTCGATTATTTGGTGTCGGATCGGAGCCTGTGAATGAAAAATACACAAGCTGGCCAAACGAGTAGAAGTCGACGGTCTTTGCGTGCGCAGCAGAGCTCCGTGGACTGGAGAGCTGTTCTGGGGCGGCGTACTGATAGGTGCCAATACCATCTTGAGTAAACTGAGTAGCCGTTGAGAACCATGCAAGATCGAAATCCGTCAAGTAGGGCACCCAACTCTCATTTCCACTGTCATACTTTAGCAGTATGTTCTCTGGCTTCACGTCCCGGTGTACAACTTGTCTTAAGTGTGCATGCTGTAAGGTCTCAGCAACCCCCGCGAGTATCCCCAGCCGACTAACGGTTCCGTCCAAGGTGGCAGGATTCAGCTCTCGTAAATTCGGCCCGTCTATATATTCCATATAAAATCCCAAAGGCACTTCAGTATACTCGTGTACCCGTACGATTTTAGGGTGGTTGAGTTGCTTCATCGCTTCGTACCCTCGACGAAATCTTTTAATCTTGTCGCTGACTGTTAGTTCGTTAGGATGAAATGTCTTGTAAGCCAAAGCAGGCGAGGAGCTATCGCTTGTAACTTTCCACACACGTCCAAACGCACCAGATCCAATCGAGTCGGATACTAGACCCGCGGGCATGCGGGTTCCTATGTCGAGGTTCCCCAGTTGCGATAGCCGGCCGATTGCCGACCGATACGCATCCATAAAGTCCTTGTCGTGTTGGAGATCCTCGTGTTCGGCAATTCTACTCCGAAACCACCTCAATATAGGCTCCAGAGCCTTACAGGCATCCTGAAATCCTCCTGCTTTCCATGCCTCAAAGCCAACACTGGGACGCCTAAGATATGAATCAAGATGTACCTTCGCCTGTTCCACCAGACCCAATACACCCTCTGAGGTCAGCCTGGTTCGAATCAACGGCGGAAATCCCGAGCCAAGTTCTGGAACACCTTCCAGATCTGCCCTAAACACGGGTTTGGGTATAAGGCTATTGTCTAGATCACTGACTACATAATTATATAAGCCAGTAACTGTTACTGAACCATTATCACTTGCGGCTAAGCCCGTCAGTCCCTTGAGAAGCGCTGTGGTAAATATGCTGTTTTCGCCCCCCAGAATGGCTATTGCTTTCTCTGTCGCGCCACACGCTGCCAGAACGGAGTGGCCGGTATGTGGTGTCGGAATCGATTGCTCCACCCTGCCCCTGTCGAGACTGGACATCCGCGAGTCGCCGAGCGTATACCCTCCGGCGTGGCAGCAGTCCAATATTATGGTGACTGGAGCATTAGAACTCTTCCTGTGCGCTAGTATCTTACGCACCTTGTCGAGCGAAATGCCTTCCTCATCATCGCACGCGTCAACAGACACAAGGTAGTTATCTATGTCCGTAGAACATCCGTGACCAGAATAGTAAAATACGTAGGCGCTAGCTTCTTGTTCTGCCAAGCAGCGGAGCGCAAACGTCAATCCTTGCCGTGTGACCTGCGAGTTATAGAGCTCTAGGACATCGTAATTGTAATTAGGGGACTGCAGAACACGAGCAATGGCCTTGGCGTCGTTTACGCAGCAAGTCAATTTATTCGGATCTGGATAGTCATCCACACCTACAACAAGTGCATGACCGCGCATATCACCCTCGTCAGGAAAAATAACTCAACGATACCACCTAAACCGCATTAACGATACTATGGTGTAGCGAAGTATGGTAGTGCTTCCTCAAAACTTATCAGTTGAGACTACGGTTAGACCAGTTAGATGACAGCGGGAATCCACCACTTCTTCTTCCGCTCAACCAAGTTAAGTCTCGAAGACTTGACTTCGTTCCGCTCCAGCGTAAAGGTGCTCAAAAGTCGGCCGGGCGCATGAGTGGCAACGTCTTCTGGCCTTTGCCGGCGGCCGGCGGGACTCATTCGCGGGCCTGCCCGACGTAGCATTGGCGTAGTCGGGACGCGAATGCCATTGCGGCCAGTGCGCCCGCTACGCGGGTATGCTAGTCGCTACTTGCCGCCTTGGATTGTGGCTTGGGTTGTGGCTGCGGGCTTTACTTCGAAGGTTACTTGCCACTTCTCTTCGGCGCCGGGCCAGGGGATTACTTTGTAGCGGCCGGGGGGTAGCTGGCGGTCTTTGTATACGAACTCTAATCGGCCCTGGGGCAGCAGCTGGTCCGGGCTGCCTAAGTGCACGTAGCGCGGCGTGCCGGCCACCACCTGGTCCAGCGCCAGCACCACCGGCGGGCGCGGCGCGTTCTCGCCGTACCACCAGGCGTCGAAGGGACTGTCCGGCGAGCCTCGGCCGCTAAACGTGAGGGTCACGCGGCCGAAGGGTTTGTAGTCAAGCTTGTCGAGGCGCAGCTCCTGCTCTTCGCGCGTGATGGTCAGCGTCACGCTGGCGAAGCTGCAGCCGCCGCCGGAGCTGCGTGAGATCAGCAGTTGCACGCGCCCGAGCTCCATCTCGATGAAGTCGCCGGCCGTGAAATCGCCGCACTCGCCGCGCTCGTGGTAGGCCATCACGTGGTAGAAATCCGGGTCGTACACCTCGGCGTCTTCCTCGGACGCATCCAGCAGGTGCAGCTGTCCCTCACCGGGGCGCACCATCTGCGTCGGCGTGATGGATGCTCGGCCGGGGAAGTCCACGTGCACGTCGCAGGACTCGTCGCCGGCGTAGACGCTGGCGAGGCGTCTGCCGCGGGGCGCGAAGGCGTACAGCAGGCGCTCCGCGGCCCAGATGTACTGCACGTCGCGGTCTTCCTCGACGTAGCCTCCGTAGTCGCGGGAGAATTCTTCGTCGCCGGCGCGGAACGCGTAGATGGCCGTCTCCTGCAGGCCGTCGTCGTTGAAATCGACGGCCGGCTGCTCATCGGCGAAGCCCTCGAACTCGAGCTGCAGCAGCGCCAGGCCGGGCAGGGCGTTGAGCGCGAAGTCGAGGCGCGTGGGGCCGGCGCGGTTGAATTCGATGGGGCCGTACAGCTCTTGGTCGGAGCCCAGCAGTTCCCAGCGGTAGCGGCCGGCGGGGATCAGCCAGGTGCGTGTGACGCCGGGGGTGAGCTGGTCGTAGTTTTCGTCGCGGGCGCGCATGGCGGCGTCCATGGCGTAGAGGTGTTCCTCGGCGCCGTCCCAGGCGTCGTCGGGCAGCAGGTTGAGCGTGACCGACTGTTCCTCGGGGCTGAGCAGCGTGGCGAGTTGCGCGTCGATGGTGATGCGCACGGTGTTGATCGCGAGCTCGTAGACGTCGCTGCGTTCTTCGTTGGGCTTGAGCGTGATCTCGAAGGGCTGCAGGGTGGGGATCCAGACGGTGTAGTTGCCGGGGATCAGCAGCAAGGCTTCGGTTTCGCCGGTTTCGGCGTCGTGATCGACGCTGTACTGCTCGGGCTCACGGTCGTAGCCGCCCAGCAGGCGCAACGAGGCGCGCTCGAGCTGCACGCCGCCGCAGCGGATGATCGGCTTCCAGCGCGCGTGGACGTCTTCGCCACCGTACAGCGTGACGCTGCGGGTCTCGAACGGGTTGATCTGGAGGCGCACCGTGCCGCCCTCACCGCCGGGGAAGCTGCAACTCAACGTCCACCAGCCGGCCGGCACATTTCGGATCGTCCCTGTCCAGACGTTGGTCGAGGCGCTTGCGAGCTCCCAGTAGAACTCGTAGTCGTCGTCCTCGAGTTGCTCGTTCACGCCGCAGGGGCCGGAGGAAATCAGCTCGAGCTGGGGGCCGTTGTCGCCGCCGGGCAGCTCGCCGAGCCACTCGATGCGCACGTTTAGCGTGGCGCTGCCTTCGGGGCGCAGGTAGACGTTCAGCTCGTTGCTGCCGGGTACCAGCTGCAGAGTGGCGCTGCCGAACCCGTACACCGGGTGCCAGCCGACGGCGCCGAACTTCACGCAGGGCAGGTTGCGCAGCAGGACGGAACCGTAGGCGGGCTCTTCGCCCGGCAGGTAAAAGACCGCCCCGGCTTCTTCATCGTACAGCTTGAAGCTGGTGGTCAGGCTTTCCCGTGTGAACTCGCGCCGGCGGTATTCGGCCCAGCCTGCCCACTCGGATTCTTCCGTACAGCCGGGGGGCTCTTCGCCCATCGACAGCCATTCGTCGGCGGCCGAGCCCGTGTAGAGGGTAAGGTAGTCGATGCGGGCGTCGGGCAGCGGCACGCCCCACTCGTCACGCGCGACGATGCGCAATGTGGAAGCCGGCGCGACCGGCAGGTCAATCGGGGTGTCGCGGGATGCGGCAGTCAGCGCCTCGATGCTCTCCGCGAGTTCGTAGGGATCCGCCTGAGGCTGCCAGCCGATCGGAACCGGCATCGAGAACCAGCCGAGCGACTCGAGGAAGAAGCAGGTGTCCCACTTTTCAGCGTCATAGCCTTCGTCGTCGGTGGTTTCGACGACGGTGGTTGTGAGAGCCATCAGACCGTTTGCGTCGGTGCTTCGATGGCCGACTACATGCCGCCGGAACCAGCCCTCATTGCCCGGCAGGCGCCAGACCTCGCAGCGGGTGTCCGCCACGGGCCGGTTGTTGCGTGCGTCTATCAGCCGCAGCCAGATGCGGCCCTTGGCGGGGTCGTTCACCACGGGCGGCGCGGGGGGCGGCGGCTGCAGCTCGTGTGGCTGCTCGATGGCGGGGCTGTCCAGGGGCGCGCTGTCGGGCAACGCGACCAGGGGCTGCGCCGACGGCTCGCCGTCGAGGGGCAGCTCGGTGGGCTTCAGCGGCTTGACGCGCGCCGGCGGCTCGCTCGCCTGCCAGAACGAGACCAGCACCAGCAGGCCGAGCACGGCCAAGGCCACAACCAGGAATCGCTTCTGCATACAGGCGCCATTAAGGGACGCCCCGGGGATGAACCAGTATACCCCCTCAAACGGCCGGTCGGTGCGCGGGTTCACACGCGGCTTCGCCGATTGCCAAAGGGGGCGGGGCGTTTCGCATAAGCGCCTGCGGGCGAGGCGGCCGTGCCACGTGCGGGCTGGCAGCCCGCACCACCGGGTTACCTCACCACGGCCGGGCCTTCGGGCAGCATGGCGGCCACCACGTCCATGCTGACGGAGCCATCCTCCTCCTCGATGCGCAGCAGGGCCTTGCCGTCTTTGGCCAGCAGCTGCCAGAGCTTGCCGTCGCAGCAGGGGCGCGCCAGCACGTCTGCGGCCTCGAAGGTCTGGGGCTTGGTGGTGAAGGCCTCCACGAAGCCGCCTGCCTGCTGCATCACCATCTCGAGCGGGTAGCCGAAGGCCTCGGCCATGTCCTCGAACTTGGGGCGGAAGGCCTGCACCAGGCCGTCGGTGTCTTTGGCGTCGAGCATGTCGCGCAGCTTGAGGGCGAACGCGACCATGGTTTTTTCGTCGCTGGGCTGGGCGCGCGCCAGCAGCTTGGCGAAGCTGTCCTGTGGCGAATCGAAGCGGATCTCGATCACGTGGGGCGGGTCGCCCGCGGGCAGCGGGATGACCTCGGCGTTGCCGGTGTCGATGATGTCGCCGGTCTGGGCGTTCTCGACGCTGCACTTCAACTCGGCGTCGGGGGTCTTTTGGGTGATCTCGATGCGCAGCAGGTTGCCCTTGCCGATCAGCATCGGGTTCAGCGCCGCGCTGGTGAAGCCCGCCTCGCCGGAGCCGCCGGTGTCGGCGTTCATGACGGGAAAGCCGTTGATGGTGCCGGTTGCATCGATGCCGCGGTACTGGGTGTTGAGCTGCCAGATCTGGGCCATGGTTTCCTCCGTGCCAGAGCCTAACCGCTCAGCGAATTCGTGCCCGGAAAAAAACGGGGGTCGTTGACAGAATTCACTTTTCGCGGATTCCAACCGCCGCCGATGGGGCAGATTCCGGCCGATCA